>Ga0326511_10000768_pt1 | contig 28011 bp, 20 predicted proteins | sample 0_2496_0518_D_FD_203701 | JGI IMG/M metagenome (GOLD analysis project Ga0326511, IMG submission 203701) | Bovine rumen microbial communities from UC Davis, California, United States - 0_2496_0518 | ecosystem: Host-associated > Mammals > Digestive system > Stomach > Rumen | place: USA...
TGTCTATAGGATACAACAATAGCCTCGAATATAAATTAGATGATAACGAATATTGTTATGTAATGTGTGAACCACTTCGCATAGATTCTAATACAAATCCGAAAACTGTATTTGTACCAACTTTAATGGCTGATCCTGAGAGACCCGGTGTTATTCCGGGTATTCCCATTGAATGGATAATAAATTTAAATGATAGTATTTATTGCAATGATAAAGAATGCAAACCTGTAGTTGATCCTACTATTTTTGGTAGAAACTACTTGGTTGTATGGCATCATGCAAATGACTGGTATTTTCATAGATGGCTAGATAGAGGAGCTAGATTGCTCATTGAAATTCACAATAAAGATATGGATCATGTCAGATTTATAGATCATGAAGATCCTAGTTATTGCGACGACTGTCAAACTGAGCATCCTCCACGTCCATGGTACAGTGCAATATATAGACCGCAATAAGAGGTGATATTATGATATTTACAACTCTTAAAGACTATATAGAAGTATATAATGGTGCTGTAAACAAAGAAAGCTCAATGTCATTCCAAGAATGGGTTTATGATAATGAGCTAATAGAAGATGATATCTTTTTAAATAAGAATCTCGATTATCTCAAATTATGTGAAGAGAATATGACAGACAGACATTCTTATTTTCTAAAAGATCATCTGGTTACAATCGATTTAACAGACGAAGAATATCGCAAATACAGATGCAATGCACATAGATTGTCTAATGATATCTATGGTACAACTGTATTGTGGTATATTATATTATCTGCTAATGAAATGTATTCAGAGTCTGAGTTTAACAAGATACATATAAAGCTATATGATGCGAATGTAATCAGAAGATTAGTTGAAATCAGATTAGCTGAAGACAGAGAGCTTGAACTAAATAGAGCTCATGTAAATAGAATGACCAGAGATATAAAGACATTCTTTAATAACGTCGATATAATGTCAAGCGAAAATGGATCCGAGTAAAATACTCGGATCCTATATTTTAAGCCACAGCTCCAATAGAGCTAAGCAGCGCTGATTTACTTGCATTATTTCTGATCGAATCAAGATTTGGCCTTCCCTGTGCATCAACTGCATCTTCAGATAGATCAACAGAGTCAAGATCAGAAGATAGAGATAGAATAGATACAGAGCCATCTTTATCCACATCTGTCATAAGTTTTAGTGATCTATCATTAGTAAATGGATGATTGAAATAATCCATTGCTGCAACATCGGTTTTACCAGATCTATTTTTAGTTCTCTTTATAGTCAAATATAGTTTTCCAGTCTTTACATGTTTCTCCAGATTTATTATTGCCACCCAGTCCGATTCTTCTATTACACTCCAAGCACCACCAATGTCAGAGTTACCAACAAATCTAATTAAGTCTTTCTTACCATCTCTCATTGCGGCATCAACTGTTGCATTACCCATACGATTTATCTGTTGTGCTGTAATAACAGGTATGTCATAATTGAGAGCTAATGTCTTTAATTCCTTTGCCACATATGTAACTCTTTGCGTTTCATCTCCATGGTGTTGGAATACACTATTTATTCTCTTTATATAGTCAAGTATTACTCCTATTACATGTTGATTATTTGACTCCATGTCATCTATAATTCTGTATATATCTGCTGTGTTAATTTCCATGTTTGCAAAGTATCTGATATCTATTGCAATACCATCAGCCGTTTCATCAGATATAATAAATCTACCCTTAGTCTTTAGTATATCTATAACTTGCTGATATGAGCAATTCATATAACTATCAGTTTCATCTGCATACATGTTAAATAGTCTCTCTATAGTTTCTTCTATAGAGTTTTCCATCGTTATGAATAACAATGTATTACGTTTTCCATTATTGAGTTTCTCCAATGCTGGATTAAACTTAGTTATCTGGTCAGCTATATTGAGAAGTGTACCTGATTTAAACTTACCAGACATTCCCAATATGGTATAAAGCCTACCACCTCTAAATCCGGGTCCTAGTATTGCATTGAGATTACGAATGCCGGTCTGTAATATAGCAGATGGTTTCTGTGCTTTTTCTACAGAGAACTTAATCAAATCAGTTACATTAGGAGCTGCAAAGTTAAACTCTCTAAGTATACCTGAAGCTATCTCTGTATTCTTCATTCTAACTATAAGCTTATTGAGTCTGACATTTACTTCATTAAGTGCATCTGTATTCATCATGAATCCATTTTTAGCACATGATTGCCATATCTCAACTATTTTAGGCATCTCTATGTAAAAGTAATAGAATTGCATATGGTCTTCTATCCACTTATTTATTATCTTAACATCACTGGATTGTAAAGATGCATTAGTCCATGATGTACTATTTATGAGATCAACTAAATCAGGATTGTTTTGTTTGCATTGCTCTTTGAGTAATGCAAGCTTAGATATTTCTTCATTTAGTTTCAAATCTAATATTGACCTAGTCAATAACAATCTATCTCTTATTTCATAAGTGCTTTTATAAGCATCCATATCAACTACATCTAATAACTGTTTTAAGTTAGCTTGATGGTTCTTGGATGGCTTATTAGATATAGCATATTCTAATAACAAATCTGCCATATCTACATTTAATTGTAGATCCATCTTATCGGATGAATATTCTTCTTTATTACGAAGTAATTTGCTATTCAATGCTATCACCTTTTTCTTGTATATGTTGGCAGATTGTCTTTCATGTATGGATATTTCTCATCGATTATATCCATCATCTCATCTGTTAATGTATCGAAATATAATGCAACATTAGGATCATTCTCCAATGCAGTACATTTCATCTTATCAGATGGATTTTTAATCAGCTTTATTAAATTAGGCTGATTTTGTAATTCTTTCAATATAAAATAATCCGGTACATTAATTCCATATGTTAATGCCTTAATCGGATCATTTACAAATAGGTCTATTCTGGATTGCTCTGAAATACCATTGAAATTTACATCTATATCCAATGTGGTATCTATGGACTCTAATACGTTCATCAATACATCTTCAGGAATATCCTTTGCAACATCATCATCGATGTATTTTATATTAGGTCCATATATGTCAAGAGCTTTTAGTATTATACGCATAGATGGATCCTTGATAAACCTGAATATATCAGGATTTAAATCAAGTGCATCCTCTAATACATCATCGGTAAGATATTTACCTTTCATTAATTGCATATAATCAGGATTATTGGCAATTATATTAACTGCCATCTTACAACGCTCAGCGTACTTATCCTGCTTACTATCTATGGTTTGACTCATTATAATCCTCCGTTATTCTAAATGCATGTCATTTATGATACTCTCTATTTCTTCTAATGGAATATCAATACCTTTTGTGTCATATATAAATTTTTTGTATATGGTTGATATTGAATTGTTTCCATCAAAAATATATTTAAACTTATCCATGTATTGATTGCTTTCTTCTATATGACTTTTCTTGATTTGCTTAGCATATTTATTTTCAGTGACAACTTTTACTAATTTAGAATTCTGAAATTCATTGATTATATTATCTATACATGAATTATTGAGTTCTTTATCATCAGTAATAGAAATCTTTATTCTAATATGCTCTACGCCATCTCGTATCATAGTTCCAACTTCATTAAGCAATACAGAATATTGATTGATATCATTGTACAAAGATGTGTCTACATAAAACGTATAATATCTATCAGTATTAGTATTCTCTATACGTTCTATCTTATTCTTTTTTGTCTTTGTATCATATTCTATATGGATAAATCCTTTAGGCAAATCTTCCTCAAATTTCCATCTATATGGAGATCTGGTATAATACATTTTACCATAATTATCTCCATTGTGCCAATGTCCTCCAACCATTAAGTTTACTTTCTTATTAAAGAAACTATAGTCGAATATAACATTTGGTATTTGGTCATCAATACTTCTTCCAATTGCATTTATATCAAATGTGCCATGGAAAAACATAATGTCCAAGTCATCTCTATTGATAACGTCTATATACTTAGCATAGTAGTCATTTGATATCAAATTCTCGTCGGGTGCATACAAACATTGTAATCTCGGCAATGATTCGTCCACACTCGTTTCTTTGATTATCTTAAACGATGGACTTTCAAATGACCTAAATATTTCTAACTGATCGAAGTCATGCGATTCAGTTCCTTGCATAATAACTATATTAAATTTTTTATCTTGAGATATATTTATTACAGCTTGCATAAATGCCATTGCATTTATAGCTGCTTTACTATTAACTAATAATCTGTGGTCAAAATAGTCCCCACAGATTGTAAATAAATCTACTTTATTATTGGTTAAATAATCCAATATGAATTGAGATTCTTGTAATTGTTTATCTGCATCCATAGCTCCCCAGTGATAATCTGCAGTAGCTACAATATTATATTTCAAATAAATCACTCCAATCTGGTATACAAACAAATAATATATAGTTAAATTGGATTTATTAAAGGAAGTGTTTTTAAGTGAATATATCTCAATTTTTCGGTGCAATGGAAACCGTTAAAATAAATATAGATAAAAATCATAAAATAACTAAAGATGGTATTGACTATTATCCTGTATATATAGTATTATTTGCCAGTAATAGTTTCGTTAGTAAATCTATAAGAAATGTTACTAAAGCAGATTTTAGTCATGTGGCTATATCGTTTGATACATCCATGACTAATTTATTTTCATTCGGATTTAGAACCAATGCTAAAGATATGAAAGATGTTGGTAATCGTAGAGAATCTCTTATAGTAAAGAAAGACAGATGGGTATATGAAGATGATACCAAATATGGTGTTTATGTGAAGTTTATGACTATTGATGCTATAAATAAAATGAAGAAATATATTCACTATGTGTATAATAATACAGACAAATATAAATTCTCGTATATTGGTTTAATCAAATATGCTTTACATATGCCATCAGAGCATACATATAAAATGTTTTGCTCACAATTTATAGCGTCTCTATTTAAAATAGGTGGAGATGAATTAGACAGAGTTGCATCGTTATATTCTCCTGAGCAGATTCTTACTATAGGAGACGTGCATAGTGTACAAACCGGACTAGTTAAAGATTTCAAGAGAAAAGAACTCGATGCAAATATCCAAAATATATGTGACGCATTAGCGTAAAATATATAGTATGCATGACTAATACATCATGCATACTATATATTTTTTACTCACGGTATAATTACATCATCTGAGGTATCATTAATATATGTGCCTGAATCATAAGGCATGGAAATGGTAAATGGATTTTTACCAGCTTTAAGTTCTGTTACACAATTCTCTATCGCAGTAGAGATATATGTATCCAGATCACCAACTATAGAAGCTGCAAATTCTTTTATAGGATCCGCAATCTCACGATTGATAATGTCCATTGCCATATTCTTGAGTTTTGTTTTCTCTTCTTCAGATAATTTGCCATCAGATGTTGCAGCAAGTATTTCTTTCTTAACCGTATCATCTAATTCGGTTACTACATTCATTACGATTGTATCTATAGTTTCTACAGCAGATTTAGCAATTGCACTATATTTTACGAGATTGGACTGTTCGATGTCGTTGAGCAGTTGTTCCCTCTTTGATTTATAATATGATGCAATTGTTGCTATTGCATAAGATGCAGCTGCACCAATTAATACTATCGTAAGTCCTAATATAATCTGTATAAAATCATTAGACATATTGTATCATCTCCTTAGATAAATTTATCAAAGTGTTTATAAGATTTTTCTTTGACATCATATACGCATAGCTCAGTATTGAATATAATAATTCCGGTAACTCTATTTATACATGATATATCAACATAATTACCACGGTTCCTAGTTAATATGTCAAAAAAATAAAAGTTATCATCTATAAATTCGTATTTGGTGTCCCCTGAATACGCGATTATTTCTCCAAATGATTTATGTCTGATGTATTCAAATATCTCTACATTAAAGTTAAACTTATTAGCCATCTTAAGCTCGAAACTTTTATCTGAATGCATCTTAAATATTTGGACAGTTAATAGCCAAGCTGATATAAACGTTGTAGATAAAATAATAAAATCAATCACGATATCAGCTCCTTTATATTATATTATAGAATTGTCCATGGATAAAAACACCATGTAGCATTAAACTACATGGTGTTTTTACATAAGCAGAAAATTACTAAGAGTATCAATAGATTGTACACCTATTATTAAAAATTAATTACACATCTTGTACAGTTCAGTCATGATGTTTCCATACTCTTCGGATGCTATAGCTTCAATGGTTTTATCATTGAATAAGTATGCCCAGTTGCATGTACTGATTACCATCCAAATGAAATATGGGAATGCTGCAAGAGTAAATGCAGATGTAGTATGATAAAGAGTAATATATTGAGATACATAGTATTCTACATTTATAACATTATTAGTGCCTTTAAGTCTCATAGTCCTAAGACCGGTTATCTCAGGATTAAATAATGTGGTACAGAATGTTTCGAATGAAGAATACATATCAATATGCCTATCAGCTACAGTTGTTTCTATGAGTCTAACTGTAGGAGATACTGCATTTGATCTAAAATATGATTTAGCTATATTCTCAGCAGACTCTTTATTATACTCTACCAGATTAACTAAGAAAAACATCATAGCGAAATACATAAATGCATCATGTCTATCTCTGTTAGTAGCTAAACCAACTTTCATCTCTAATACTTTGCAGAATAATTTAGCCCAAGTAATTGCAGATGATTTAGCGAGCTTAGCTGTTATCTGAGTATCTCTATCAAACTTAGCTTGATATAAATACCCGGATACTATAAAGCAATATAACTTCTTTATATCAACAGTTACATCAAATTGATCTTCTTGTCCCTTAATAGGTTTAAGAACTATCCACTTGGTTATATCTATTGCGACATAAGAATCGTCGCCCATCTTATATTTAACAAATGGCATATAAGAAGGCATACAATGTCTGGGATTTCTAGATGCAACTAATTTAATATGTCCACTATCAATTGCATTTAATGCTTTGGTAGTTAACACATCTTGATATATTTTCTTTATATTAGCTAACTGAGGTGCAAGAGCAACATTTAAGTCAATCATTCCACCTTTAAGAAGTTCCATTCTATATGTATTTAAAACGCTCTCTTTATCTTTGAGCATGAATTTATACACCATAGAGTCGTTAACCAACTTCATTAAATATCACACCTTTCGTTAATATTTAAACTATTATTAAGCTGTTTTCACTAGAGTCTATATCTATTTTCTCATTATAGATATCAAATATTTTTTGATACAATTCAAATATCTCATAGTATTTGTCTAGCTCTTCTAATGTATATGTCTTTATGTAGAATTGCTTAGTAGATACCAACATTATTCTAGCCATATCTATCTTGATATCTGTCTGGTCTTCTATGAGTTTTCTATATGCCGATAGTTGTAACTTCATATATTCTTTGACACTTGATGAAGTCTTAAAGTCAGTTAGTATAACTTTGTTATCCTCTTTGGATATCCAGTCTACAGTTCCACCATATCTTAATTTCTCTGATAATATACTCTTCTCAGAGTATATAGTTTCTGGCATTGTCTGTGTGTAGAACCTATAGAAATTAGCTAAAGTCATCTCATATTTAGGTATATCTGAGAATGTTACTTTCTTCTCAAATGTATCCGGTATCTCTCTATTGGTTACTATATATGAAAGAGCTTCGTGTACTGTAGTACCAAAGTCTGCATATACATTGAGTGTCTCATAATAATCTTTATGATAAAAACCGAGACTATTTGACCATTTGATTAATGAATCGTATTCTGGCTGAGTTTTTACATAAGATATAATCGAAGTAACAGAAGGCACAAATACCTTCTTATTTTCATCTGTATAAATATGCATAGCATACACCTCCAAAAAAATTATATATAAGTCTAAATTAAAACAAAAAATAAAGCCACCCGAAGGTAGCTTTATTTTGAACATCATATACGGATTGTACCGTAATGATGTTCATAAGTCTTGATAGCAATATCAATAATCTTATTGATATTGCCACCAAAGAGATAATCTTTGGCATAGGTAGCTTTCGCTGCCTTTATAGCGCCGATGATCTCTTTCCGCTCGGGACGGAAAGATATGCAATCCTGACTTCTGCTGCCAAGGTAGCCGTCTACCTCGACAACGCTGAATGCCGGCAGCCATATGGTAATCCTATTTGGATTAATCATATAATGCACATCAAAAGCTTTTCCGTTTACACGAAAAGTCTTTATGAAATCCTTACCGTTTGCATCATATACATCATTGATTGTTTTCCTCATGATAAATACCTCCATAGACGCGCCCGCGATTTTGCGGGCAATATTTTATTTTATTACTTATATAATATATAATGGAAAATCCCCAATATTACGGGTAAAATATCGGTATACCATATAGGTATACCGATATAATTTTAGCTACCAAATCCTTTAGGTGCTTCTTTAGCAGATCTGCTAGGATCATATGAAGGCATTCTAAATGATTTATATGCTGGGAGCTCTCTGATTAGTTGCTCATCTAAGCTAAACTTTAATCTTTGAGCTAATTTAACATCTATGAATTCATTTGTATCATATGGATGTCTTACTACATTATCCACTACTTCTGTAGTTACTTCACCTGTATCGGGATCTACATGAGTAATTGTCTTAGTAGGATCTCTATGATCTATATAATCAAATGCACGTTTATGATCTCTCCATACATAATCGAATACATCTTCATCATGCATTTTCTCATATATAGATACTACAGGATGGTATGGATTCTCTTCAGAATTTAGTCTATTTACGATACTCTTGATGATAATTCTACGTTCCGTGACTACTTGGATGTCATCTTCTGTCAATAATTTACCATCTACATATACGTCAAAGTTTCTAAAGTCAAAGGGTCTAATAAAGTCATCTGTAAGAGTTATTATGCCATCATACTCAATGCTTCTATGCACTAATTGATATTTATAGGGAAGATACTCAAAGATTATATTATGTACAGATGTATATGCAAAATGTTTACGCAGATACAGTGTTACATCACTATCCATATAGAAGTTCTCATCATCGAGATATACATTAGAGATATAATCATAGTCATAATCCAAGAGTTTACCATCCATAAATACTCTGTATTTAAACGGAGATGGATCAAACTGGAAATTCTCTATAGTAACACGTCTAGTTGTGTCATTAGTAGGATCTATCTGAATAGTATAAGTTCTACTAAAGTATACATCTGTATTCTTTATCTTGACAGTTTTATCTGCAAAGAATTCAGTTATAGGAGTTATGTATACGCTAGGATCATTTTTACCCATAGGGAGATAATCATAGAATCTACGTCTGTCTCTACTATAGAAACCTTCTCTTAGCATTAATACATATTCATTTCTATCTTCTTCGGTATCAAATGATTTGTAATATTGATCTGCTCCGAATGTCTTCAGTATATCAACGTTACCATTAAATGTTTCATTTGTTTCGCCTATGAGAAGAGTATTTGTATCTGCTAATAATGCAACGTCAGGTTTCTCTATAGTACGACCTTGGTCATCTACATAAGAACCTTGCATTGATTTGATTACATTATACGCATTTATGCTAACAAATTCTCTCTCTTCATCATTTGCATTTGTAGGATATCCTTCTACATAATTGATATGTCCGAATAACAGCCACCATGATTCATAACTAGAAGGTACAAGATATCTTATTGCAGGTCTACCTTGGTCATCCATAGTTTCTTGCTGAATAGCAACCATTATATGTTGAGGAGATATATCTTCCCAACCACCATTAGCAATACCTGCATCAAGTTTAATTGAGTTATGTATTGCGGGTAATGTGATAATGGTTTCTTTAGCATTGATATTTTTCATCTTATGTATTTCTATCTCTACAAATTTAGTATCATTAGCAATAGCATTTTTATTGATATCTATTATCGTAGAGAATGCACCTGATGAAATATCATATAGACTGCCATCTATCCTAATTCCATCTACCCACACTGTAATCGGAAATTTCATTTTACTTCTATGGGTAATTATTAATCTATATGCCTTAGGTATACGATTAACTAAGTTAGTCTGTAAATTTTGAGAATTAAATCTCAGAGACATTCCGCTCATGGTTACTCTTTGGTATCTAACATCTTCAGATTCTATTTCGATACCTGCATCAGTGATATCCATTAAGTATCCGCCATCTCTATCATGATATATTTCAAATTCTCCATTTACAGGAATAACTGTACCATCAGATGTGTCAACTATTTTGTCTACATAAGTCAGTCTCAATGACTTATTTTGTAATGTAAATTGATCTTTATAGAAATGGTGTACATTAAACTTGACTGAATCGTCAACCATGTCACTGGTCTTTGTTAAATCTATTACATACTTTATGCTTGCATGCATCTTATTATTTTGCTTTGCATAATGTCTGTCATAGATATTAATAAGTCTTCTATAGTCATCATTAACTAATTCTCTAAGAGCTTCCAATTTATATTGATGCTCTGTAGCTCTTGTAGCATTAATATGATACATATTCAGATATACATCCTCAGTGTATCTATTAATAGCAGGAATATATTCTTTTATAGAATTAGGTAAGTTTCCGGTTACTATGTTATTTGCATAGTATGGATCAAATTTCATATATGTAGCTAAAGGATTATCAAATCCTGTATTGCATTCTTTATTATAGAATATTACTGCAATGAGATTATCATCTGCATTAAAGCCAACAAGTTTAAATACATTCGGGAAATATAGCTCAATGTATTTCTGTTGCTCTCTATGAGTTATTATCTCTTTAGTAACAGTTTCACCTGTAGTCTGTATGTATCCGGATGAAGATTCGGTATCTGTATATTCAGTTACAGTAAAAGTGCCATTTACATCAGGACCTGTTTCATATTCATCTTTAGTTGGTATAAATGATTTATAATCATATACACTTTCAACTTCTATGGGATTGAATACGATGGAATCTTCTACAGGCTTATCTTTTACTTTATTAAGTTTGCCATATTCAGAGTCATCTAAATTATTTTCTTTATAATTAGATGTAACCATATGTACTAATGATAATCCATTGTCTGCATTATATTTGAATATAAGAATATTCTCTGGGGGAATTGGTCCGGGCATTGAATCGGAGCAGCCTATCTGGAATATTCTATTGGTACCGAGATTGATTATACTAGATACATTTTTCAGTTCTATAAATTTCATATCATGAGGACGATTCTTAGTAATAGACTCATTAAATTTTTCTATTGCATTAGTACCCAGACTATTATATGCATTGGCAGTTGTACCTAAGCAACTTATACCCCACTGATATTTATTATCATCTGTCTGGGAAATTAAACCAGCATGCTGATCTGTATCGGGTATTGGAGAACTATATGTACTGGTTATCGTTTCTGTGAGATATGAATCTACTGTATTTAGTGCCAAATCAAATACTGCAGTTTTTTGTCTATTGCTTTTACCATTGATATTAACATACTCTACATTTGATGCATAGCATGTTAAATAAACATTGGCACTATTAGGATCAGGTGCTATATAATGTAACTTTGAATCAATACCATCTATAGTATTGAAATCTATACATTGCTGTCTGGTCAGATTTGATTGTGATTGATATGTCACATTACGATATGTATAATCACCAAGTATCAATGAATTAAGACTTGCTTCATCAGTAGAAGGTCTTAATAATGTACCATTCTCAGGTGTAGAATAATGATTGCCAAATGGCAAACCTAATATAGTCCATCTGTAATCATAATACGGAGATGTGTATTCGGTAACTTGAGATAATGACATTCCGAGTCTATCTGCATCTATTACCATAATTACATAATTAGGAACTACATACATCTGAAGATCTGTATATAATTTTCCATCTATGAAAAATAAAAGTTGATGAGAAAATACATCAGGTCTATTAACAGTATCAGATACATTATACATTATATGAAAATTATCATAGTTTGATGTATCTTCATCTAATGAATAAACTTCCACAGGAGTTTTTGATCCATCTGTATATTTCCAATAATATACTTCTCCCGTAGCACTACGCTTTACTTCGTATCTTTCTGTCTTAATAAGTACAGGCGCTACATCTGGATCAGTCTTACTAACTGACTCAGTATATCTGTAATAGTTTACTACTTTGCCACTGCTATCATATTCGGGCACTATTCTATGAGATAATGTATTGCCCGATTTAACCTGATTCTGATCGTAATTTATCGGAGTAGGATAAACTTCAGATATACTAAAGAATTTCCTATGACGAGCAGTAATAGGATTTTTTATTATCTGATCGCTTCTATATGTTTTACGCTTATATCCGGTTGAATGTCTGTTTAGTCTATTATCGAATAAGCTATTAAACCAGAATACATTCTTCATAGGGAATTTTAAAGTATATGAATTCATAGAGAATCCATAATACGCATTAGCATTTGAGTCACATTTAAAATCTGACATCATACCGCCAACACGTCTTATACCGCAAGCAGCACGCTGTTTATCCAATGAAGTTGTATATAAACTATCTATACCTTTTCGTATATTAACGACTAAGTCTTCTTTATCAATTGAGTTATTGTAATCATAGTCATGGAGCTTAGCGCCAATTCTATGTTCGTAACCTTCATTAATGGCTGGATTAGTCCTAGTTTCATCGGCCATAATAATACTCTCCTTTCATAAAGGATAAATTTATAAAAATGTCGAGCAAATGTAAATATGAGCAAAATATCTCTTGACCATATTAGTCAAGAGATATATTTTTTAGAATACAGTTGTATTGCTATTGTATGTTACTGCATAGTCTACATCTGCTTTATCAACAAGTTTGGATTTATTTACCAGATACTTAATGTATTTAGCAGGATCAACGCTTTCCATACCAATAACATCTAATCTAGTCTTATACACGGGAGTTTTTCCTTTATTAGCATACACATCAAATGATGCCATATTACCAACGCTCTCGGTGCATTTGAATCTTATATTATCAAAGTTCTTATACTTGATAGAAGATGCTATAAGATTTAACTTGCCAATATCAACAGACCTAGCACTAGTCATTCTATCGAGGATTGCTCCTTCATTTGCAGGTTTATTGAGGTCATCTATTCTCTTATTTGCTATATCTATAAGATGAGAGAGTTCCTCAAGTACTACATCTTTGATAGCTAAACCAGACTCTTTTGCAGTCATGATATTGATCTTTGAAGAAATGAGTTTATTTCTTATAGTTTCAACATCTGCTGCTTCAGTAGATCTATAGATAGCTCTCTTATTAGTTTCAATAGCTTTCTTGTAATCTTTATTAATTACTTCAGCTACGTCATTAGTAGGAGCAACATTCTTTGCATTCTTAGTGAGCATATGTTTTACATCCATAGGACCGCACTCATTAAGTTTGCATGTATGCATCATTTCCATCATGGTATAGACAATTGTAGCAAACATAGTTGCTTTCTCTATAACATGCTGCATATGATCATCATCACAATCTTCCATAGCTGCAGTCATGAATGTAGCTCTATCAACTACACTCTCGAATGTTTTCTCTATAGGATGGAATATGTCAAATGTATTATTTACTGTAAGCTCTGTTAGAGCATCAACTACAGAAATATTTGCATTCTCATATGCCATTATACTCTCTATTGCTCTATGCTGAAGAGTAGAGAATAATGAGCTATAAACCGTAGAGTCGAGATTAGACATAGGAATTGCAAGCATTCTATCCATAGCGGATTCAGCTGCATTCTCATCGGATACAGCATTGTTAGGATTGTTAATGATTGCAGTCTTAAGTCGCTCTTTCTCTTCATTGAGTTTATATCTATTTACTTTTTCAGCTTGGAGTACATTCGATACTTTATCGGAAATAATTTCAGACAGCGCATCCATATCAGTTTTAGATGCAGCACTCTTAAGAGCATTTAACTCTTTAGAAGTAATTCTTGTATCTAACTGAATTTCAGATATATCTTTATTCTTAAATTCCTTAGGCATCTCGGGAGGCTGGCTATAACTATCAAGATTATTAAGTTCATCTTCTAAAGTTGTATCCTCAGGATCAATCTCCTCGCCACCCTCAGGCTCCATGTCCATATCATCATCCATTGCTTCTAATGCAGACTTAACAGCATCACCAAGAATCATATCTCTGGACATTTCTGTTCCTATTCGAACACAGTCTCTAAGAAGTCTCCCTAATACAGGATCGTTGGTTGACTCAACTGCATTAGTAAGCAGAGAAATACCACCAGCATTCCTGAGAACTTGTGTACTATATTTAACGCATTCAGTAGCAATAGATTTATTCAGGTCAATGTGGTCTTTAAGAGCATTAATGAAGCATCTGTTCATCAAACCCTCGTATACAGATTCATAGCATTCAGCTTGAAACTTTGATACTTTATTTATAGTTTGCACATTTATTCACCTCGTTTAGAATCTATTTTTAATAGAATGTCCCAATTTGCTATTCAATGAATAGTAAATCAACCATGGGCACAAACGCATTATCAACCTTTTCAGTTTCAAGATTAATAAACTCAGGAATATATTTATTATATCCAAGAGCATCAATTGCTTCATACGAAATGGTTTCAATAACTTGTGAAGACTGTGAATCATGGTCATTAATTCCATAGAATTCTAAGAAGAGTATTTCATCTTTAAACTTCTGATTTAGTTTAGTATACAGATCAGATATATGAATACTCATCTCATGATTTTCTACAGAGTTAAAGTCTTCAATATAAGTTCTTACATAATTGATAAATCTGGACTTGAAATCAGATGCATCAACAAGCGCTCTAAGCTTAACACCAAATTTGAATCTGAGTGTTACGCTATCGAGCTGATACATTGTCTCATCATTAATGCCATCATTATCAGCATCGATAATTCTATTATTACCTATAGTGAGATATCTGGATCTACCATATGTATTATAGAATTTCATATTGATAGTAAAGTTATTATCGAGAAGATTATATGCATCCGATATCCAATCATGATTGGTTTTGAGTATCTTAAATAAGTCATATACATTACCGGGATTTTTTGCCCATTCAGCTCTAACCAATGGAACTTCTCTAAGCTCAGTATATGTCTTAGTCACATCGATAGCTTGTAATGTATCAGGCGTGATTGTTGTGTATATTGACTTCTGATTTTTAGATACAGATCTTATGAATCTATAAAGCTCTAAGAGTTTTACAGGATCAGTCTGTGGATTCTCATATACATTAGTAAGTGTATATCCATTTACATATTCCACATTTCGGTATATGCTCTGGGTAGAATCATTAGGATCAGAAGGCGGGATATTGTCATCGTCATATTTAACAAATATTCCTATATTAAAGAAACAATTCTCAGGATCTATAGCAATACCATCATCTATATCAGCAGTGAGTGAATTAAATATTCCATCGTTTACTAATAATAGATCTTTTGTACTGATTTGATCGGTTGCTTTAATATATGCAGAATAATTGTATGAGTCAAGAGCTTGGTCATAAGACTCAAATATAAACGGGATATAGTAGTCATTGTTAACATCATTCTTATTCTTAAACATAGCGATTATTCTAACTTGCATAGAATCTCTAGGTCTAAGTGTAGCTATGATATTACCTTGTATGAACTTACTACCTGCAATGAGATCTGTAGTATAAGATAATTGCACATTAAATATCTTCTGGTCTAATACATCTTTGGAATATGTAACTGCACTACCAACACGTATACCTGTAATGAGAGAAGTCTCATACAGACTACCTGTGAAGTTAGCATCAATATAATTCTTGAGATTAATATCTCCATTGAAATAATCTTCTGTCTTAGTTAACTCCATTGATTCGGTAGAACCAGCGAAGTATCTGACTATCATATATACAGAACCAGATTTAGAATGTAATCCACCTGTAGTATCAGGAATGAATACAAATCTTTCAACTATTCCATCATATGCAGCATAAATATTATTAGATGCATTAGTAACATTAGTATCCGGTGCATTATCTACATATAATAATTCTTTGAGATTGATATCAGCTACAGAAGGTTGTATGCTTACTGTAAGCTTATAGAAATTCTCTCCAAATAATGCATTTCTAGATACAGTTAATCCAGATGCATTAAATTGGATAATAGAATTATCTTCAACATAGTTGAGGTCTAATGGATATACATCATTAAATGTATTCTTATAGTATGCACTAATACCAGTTCTTAAATTATATCTTAACAAATATGGATTTGTGTATGTATATACATTATCCATTGCATTTACAAGTTCATCTATTCTCTCATTGAGATTAGATGCGATACCATCAACACCAGCTTCACTAAGAACAGCTCTAGCTTTTCTTAATTCTTCTTCTGTAGAATTAGGATCATTAATTATATCAACATATTTCTGGAGATAATCATGCATTATATTCCAACGGTCGTTGAGGCTAAGTGATGTAGATGTTATGATATTATTTACAGTATCAGGATATACCATATATTTACGTAAATCGGTTGTAACTATATTACGATTATCTGTATATATAGCTTTACGTAAAACACCATAGTCTTGTATAATGTAGAATGGTGTATTCTGGTCATCTAATATCATATGACCTTCATCATCTACCACAAGAGTATTCTTTTTGCATACAGTGTATACAGTAACTTGCTCACCATCTACTATCTTCTTAATAAGCTCATTCTCATTAAGAATATGAGTATCTATAACTAATCCATCTTCTCCAATATATTCAGAAGGTAATGCGTCATAGTCTATGATATATTCACCCGATTCTGTATCTATGACATTTCCATCTGTATCAATAAGTTTATCACTATATTCCATATAGCCTCTTATAAAATAGCAATATGGATTTATAATAGTTTTATAAATACCATCGGGAGTTGACATATATACAGGGACAAGATTACCTTCAGAATCTTCTTGAGTCAGATAATCAACTTGTCTGTATAATGGATTACCATCACCATCTACCTTATCAGTCTTTACATTACCAATAGGATCAGTTGAGAGATAATATGTGCCATCATCATTTGCAACGTAAATAGGTTCGAGATCATAATTTGACGGAGATACATCGTGATACTTCCATATAGTACCGGCTTTAATGATAATATCATTGTCATTAAAATAACCTATTTTACTTATGGTACTACCATCATCCGCAGTTGTCTCTATATCATCATGGAAGAATTCACAAGTGATACTGTTAGTTGGTATAATATAGCCACTAGCATCTTTTATCAATAAGAATGCATTATACATTCTCTCGAAGCAGTCATCTCTCTTTTTAGAGAAGATGATTCTATTTCTCGTCGTTCTAGCTGTCTTATCAAACATAACTTGCAGATCTGAATCTGTAGTATATGTTTTATTAGTTGCATATGCAGCTATTACATCTCTCTTGAAATCATCAAGAGTTTTAACAGATGAACCACCTATAGCAGAACCGATTATCTTACCAGTCATTCTAATAGAGTTATTGTAGAGATATTTCTCTGAATGTATTCTACAAGATAATGGTCCATCATATCTATCAAAGTTTCCATCTTCACCCAACGTTGTATATACATCGACAGTTATCTGTGAATTATATGTAGGATTAAAATAAGGATTATTCGGGAAGCACAATCTCAATGTTTCATCATCGAGCATTTGCCATTCGCAATATGCGCCCTTATAAGGATTAGAGTTTACCGGTAACTTCTGAAGTTGTTGCATAGATTGCTGATTAGCTTCTGTGTAATAAGCTTCAAAGTTACACATAAATTTACCAACATTAAAATCCATTGATAGATTTGAAATCAATGGACTTGCATTTATATATTGAGAGAACTGTGTTATCATACATTGTCTCAATGTAACTTTAAGAAGTAATAAAGTCTCTGGTCCATTCTTGTATACCTTAGACTTGATGTACTTCATATATGAAGTATTGAGACTGTTATTGGTTTCTTTATCATATCTGGCTGTATATACATATTTTACTTGAGATAATTTCTTTACAGATTTATATTCCTTAGCTGTTATAACTACAGGATAGTCTAACATGAAAGGTATACTACCTGCATAGAATACAGCAGTATTGTCGAGTACGAATGTATATATGCCAGTCTCATCATTGACTGTACCATATGTAAGAATATCAGATTCTCTTAATATAAGAATAGCTGTTGCAGTTGCAGGATTGGGTAAAGGATATCCAATCTGCTGAAGTGCTGCCATCTTATAGAATGATTTTAAATATTTCGCATATGTAGGGTAGAATTCACGTCTGGCTATAGATACAGCATGATGCGTATCGTTTTCAACTGTACCCATTACTTCATTTATATAACCAAACTGTGATGTCATGTATAATTCAGATGCATCAAAATCAAAATAGTTCGGGGCTATTTCTTCTAGCCATTTTTGCATACTGACGTCTTTATCAGTATAATCTATATAAGCCATATTTGTAGTCACCTCTTTTTAAGATGATTTATCGTTCTTGCTGATTTTCGTTATTCAATCTGCTATTATAAGGACGTGGACGCCATCTCAATTTATAAACTTTGCGTAAGAAGTCAAATGTAATAAATGGCGCACCAACCATAGATGCTCCACTAGGAGTACCATCGACATCTGCAAATACTTGGGAATGCGGTACATACCGAGGATTTGGCTGTAATATATTACCGGTTTCAGATTCATCGGTACCATTAGAACCAAGTATACCTGCATTGTAGTTAAAGTCTGCAAATATTTGAGGAGTTAAAACCTCTGGTAATCCACCAGAAAATTGTATTTCGATACCATTATCCATCCTATCTTCCCAAGTAAATCTATAATTGGAATGAGGAATAGTGGTAGGAAATGCTCCAGTTATTTTAGCCCAGTACAAAATATCAGTACCATCAGGCTTAGTTATTATTTCATATATTGATGTGGCATAATCTATTATAGAAGTACCATAATAGAATCTAGCTGCAGCATAGTCATGATATGGTGATATAATGCCATATGAAACTAAATCTATATATTTTATCCATGCATCAAATAATGCAGTTATATCCATAGACTCATTTTCTCTAAATTGTACTTGTGTACTTTGATTAGTACGTACGCTGTTAGAGTTACCTGCATATGATGTAGTAAATCCAGTAAACGGCTGATCTAATCTATATTCTTCTACTTGGAAATCTGGTAAAGAGAAATCCATTACTCTTGGTGATAGGAATGATATAAAATGATTATCCTCATTTACACCTCCATTACCATCTTGACTCATGCCATATAAATCTACATGTGTTAAAGATTGTAATATATGCGGCTTAGTAACTAATAGATTTGAGAAGTACGGATCTTTAGCTACTGCATCAAAAATGTTTAGATCTGGCTTTACTATAAAACAATATTTTTTACCATATGCGAGTTCATCACCCGGATATATAGTACGATATCTATTAAAATATCTGGAATCATATGATACCATTTTATCATCAGATTGCATACCTAATGCTTGCGACATATTATCTGCAAAATCTAATTGCTGTAATATACCACTACCTGTAGCAGATTCATTACCAGAAAATATATTATACACTGCAGGGTTTAATGAATTATTTTCAAATTGTTGGCTCTCCCGAAGTGGTCGGCTAACTGATGCATGTGTGTAATTATATAAACTCATGCCTGAATCATTTGTAGGTAAATTATTTACAATGCGATATGAATCGCTAACTTTTCGATCTAAAATACTTTCGCCCAATGTTTATCACCTTGCTTTATGATAAAATCTTATAAAAGTGTCCATCGAGCGAAATTTATATTTATATATACTAACAATGTAAAACTAAGAAGAAAATTGTTTCCGATATGATAAAGTGCTCACGAAAGGAGGAACTTAATCATGGGAATCTTTAGTACAATTATTAGCGGTATTACCAAGGTAGCTGAATTTGTTGTTGGCACAGTGGCAGCAGCAATAGCTACTCCTACAGTTGGTACAGTTGTAGCAGCAGTTGCAACAGTCGGTGCTGTAATTGGTGGTGCGTATTTAATATATAAAGGTGTATCTTATGTAGTTAATAAGTGCGATCAGTACATAACTTATAAGTGCAATCCTGATGAGGTATCAACAAGGTTCATGCTTCCCGGTGCAAAGACTAGGGATAATGCAATGAATAATGATGATATCGCAGCTGATGTTGCAACTGCAGTTTGCAGCAGCAATGCTACATCTGCTACATATACCAAGAGGTATTCAATCGATGATGATGTCATCGGTGAGACATTCGCATCTGTAAAGCCCAGATCTCATAAGCGTAAGGATAAGAAGTCTAAGGCTAAGAGAGCTAGGGATTATAGAATCAGGTCATCTCATTCTGAGAAATCACTTAAGAGCTCTGCAATAGATGTGCCTTTTATAGAAGTTGCTGATGATATAAAGCGTGAAGACAAGCCCAAGAAGAAGAAGCTGTCTCTTAGGAAAATAAGAGACGTTGCTGAAGCTCATGGACTTCTGAAAGAAGATGGTCGTTGTGTAACACCCGACGAGTATCTCGATAGTCTTCCCTTTATGAGAAGCAACATCACTTGCATCTGCTAAGAATATCACCATAATGCCATTTAGAAATAAATGGCATTATGATTTTTTTGTTATAATCGGCTATATATACGCACGAGAACAGATGATTAATGTGTTTAATAACAAAGGAGTGAATCTAGCATGAATGATATAGAGTTCAAATTTAATGAAGATATTAGACCTATACTCATGGGCGCAAAAACTGCCCAAGATTACTATAGAAAGACTTCTGTATCCGCATTAGCTAGAGACCTCATTCTCCAGTATCCTGTTCTCATTAGTGCTGATATCGAATATGATGATGCTATTGTATTAACAAAAGCTCTTGAGCTTCAGTATGCATCATTACAGGTAATGGTACTCAGTGCAGATACAGTATTTGGTGTAGACCCATCTACAACTGCTGGTGTTAGAGATCTCTTAGCTAGGTATCATTCTAATAATGATACACCCAATATGGTTAGCTATGCTGGTAATATGATCTACAATATAGGCTCTATTGTTAGCAGTATGCCTATGCCTTTAGAAAGTGCAGATACTGAAATCTCATTAACAAGTGCTAAGACAATAGACTTTACTCATACAAGTGACTTCCTTGAGTCATTATGGGAAAAGCCTGTTAGTGCATCTGAGTCAACAACTTTAAATGATCTGTATAATCCTTCTAAGGCATTAATAGATACTGTATCTAAAGTTGCTGAATCAGCTGAGAATATTGCATCTGCTAATGAGGCTGAAAACTTCTTCCAAGCTGCTCAACACATTAGCAATACTGATACCCAGTTTAATGTACGTAAAGTTGCAGGTAGACCTCAGCCGGGTCATAGCATGTATGAAAAAGACCGTGATCTGAGACCGGGTGGCGATAAGCCCGCAGCTGCAATTCTTAAGATTGAGAAAGAGTATTCTAAGCTTGAACCTACTATGGTCGAACTCGAGTTCTTTGTAAAGAATGGTGATGATTCTGGTCTGAAGAAAGCCGTTATCGGTATTTCTGCTATGCCCAGAGCAATTCCTTCTGATGTAATGAGAACCAATATTATCAAGGCTATGCAGCATGATAATACTGGATTTAAATTTATCGCATGGACTCGTGGTGAGCAAAAAGTTGTTAAGGATTTCTTATTCAACGTAACTAGAATAAAAGAAGATGCAATGGCTAAGTCTAGATATGATAAGTGGTTCGCGGCTCTTAGAAAACGTAAGAGAAATGCTAAAGCATTCAGAGGTTCTAGACAAGCTATCAATCCTCTTACATCTATTATTGTAACAAAGAATGATGTTGCTCTTATAAAGCAATCATCTGGATTTGATCTCTTAGATGAAGAAACAGCTACAAAGCTTATGGATTCTTTATATCTCTTATGCTTTATGGTAGTTGATACTGATACAGGTCTTGTATCATCTCTCCTTGATGGTCAGAGATACTTCACTGAGACCACAGTAAATCATCTTAAGAAGAGCAATAAAGATAAGAGCAATGATCTTACTAACGTAAGAGAAATGCTTAAACTTCTTGGAAGATAAGGAGGCGCACATATTATGTACAATTACAGAGTATTTGGAGATGTAAATGAAATTATACATGATATAATATCTGCTTCTCCTGCTAATGAAGCATCCAGCTTAAAGAAGACAATCTATAACGATTTAAACTTCAATAATATGCTGGAAGCTAATGAAGCATCTATTAACGAGAATACTGGTGTTGGTAAATTACTCGAAGTAATGCTCAATACTGTAGATGCTAATATGGATACGAAGTTTGATTATGTTGGTAAATCAAGAGGCGATGTTACTAAGATAAAAGACTTCTATGCTGTAAATGCTTCAATCAATTACATAAATAAAATTGTAACTGATTATGGTGCAGCTAATGGAATGACACCAACTCCAAAGCTTAGTGTTTCACCTTTAGCGCCTACTAATTTAAATAGAATGAATGATGTTTATGATATTCTTAAATCACATAAACAAGACTTTATGTATGGATATAAGATAGACAATAACATCATTAAGAATACCTATGCATGCTTGGTATTTATTCTCATAGATATGACTTGTCTTAATATGGTTTATGTAACCGAATTTATGGAGGATATGACTAAGCACGATTTGCCTAATACAAATAGATTACCATTTGCTATACATCATAGTGTAACGAGGAATGGTAGATATCTGCATAATGTAGATAAGATGATAAAGTTATTCCATGATGGTTCATGGAATAAGGCTTTCAGTGTAATAAGACAATACAATGGTAAGAAAGCTACAGAAGATGCAGTTGCAGTTGGTTTCTTAATTGCAATGATTGGTGCAATACCTATGGTTGCAGTTATGCTCATATATCTGATAAGATTCTTTATATGTTTCTATTTTGAAACGGCTGTCAATATTAGAAACAAATGCGGAGCTCTTGCTAAATATATAGACGAAGTATCTAAGACTGAAGAAGATCATGTTGCATTATATAGACAGACTAAAGCAGTAAAGATACTCTCTAATATATCTAACTTCATTACTACTAGCATTCTCAAAGAAGATACTAGAGGAATGGCAGCAGTTGCTCAAGCTGATAGAGAAATCAAAGAACAGGCATATGTATCTGATGCAAACTTCAACAAATTAACAAGTTCTAATGGAATATCTGCAAATGATATTGTGTTTGAATAAGTAACGAAAAATTAGTTCTATACAGTAATTAAACTGTATAGAACTAATTTTAAAACCGTACTACTAATCTATTATTTTTTATATCTGGTATGATATAAATGTATTTCTCTAGTTTAACATTGAAACTTCTAGCTTTACTAAACTTATCAGATACTGATTGCTTAAATGTCTTGATATCAGTATACGGATCGTCTGATGGAATACATACAAAGTCTTTCTTTTCTTGATACTCTTCTGTAATAATCTGTCTAATTTGATTTTTTATATCATGGTGCTTTACATATACGTTATCCATAATATCACATCCTTTGACAGAGTTATTTTATACTATTTTTTATCACCAATTAATTTTTTATACATTGTGGTCGATTCAATACGTTTTTTATTGTATTTCGAATCATAGTCCACTTGATATTCGATGGTTATATCTACTCTTGGTTTTAAACAGTAATATTTTTCACTAGTACCACTAATTATGATGTTATCATTAATAATAAGAGTTCTTTGTATAGCATCCGAATATGTTTTACCTAAATTATCCCAATCTCCACCACCAACAGGTCTGATATATTTCATTTGAGCTAATATCTTTTCTGATGAATTCATGGTACTAGGAATGGGATAATATGATTCTACTAATAATTTACATGCAGTATGTATAATCGGCGCATCCTGAATTATCTTGCTAACATAATTCCAGTTTTCTTTAGCGCCTTCTACATACACAACACCACTACCAGTAAACCTAGGTCTACATGCTGGTTGAGGTATTACATTAAATGAAAATTTTAATTTTTGCCATTCTATATTCGTAATTATGTCTATTAGTCTTTGTACGTCGTCGTCATTAATACGATAATGTGATTTTATAAACTCTATTTGAGAATCATAATCATCCGGGAGATTATCATATAATTCTTTATAGCGTTTATTTAAAACAGACATTTTCATGATATCACCATTTAGAACGATAGACCACTAATGAAGCCTTTAAAGTTTTCTTCTGTAGCGTGTACTGCATCGTATGCAATTTCTCCAACGCCACCGCCTTGTATTAATGTTGCAACTACAGATTGTACCCATCTACCAGCATTGGATGAAATAGCATCATCTTCAACAAACGAGTATGCTTTAGCAACTGCACCTCTACCTTTCCATCCTTCCCAGATTTCAAGTGCAAGATCATATTTGTCATTACGCGCATCAAATGCAGCTATAGTTGACATATATTCTTGTAATCCTTTATTACGCATTATCCATTTTAGTCCATCATCTTCAGATGACATAACTAGGTTAGTTAATAATGGCGTAACTTCGAAACTTACTGTAATAAGTTCTGCAGTTCCATTATATGACCATAATGCTTGGTCATTACCGCCTCTTTGTACACTAAAACTAGAGATAACTCCCATTTCTACATTAAATAATCCTCTACAGAATGCTTTAACTAAGAATGGAAAAGTATACATTTCAAGTGACGATTTAACTTGATGCGGCAATACAAATGCTAATAAATGGAAATATGGTACAAGTGTATTTAAGTATAATGCTTCTTCATCACCGTATAAACCAACAAACGTACATTCACATTGAATAGATTTGCCATAACTTGATTCCGTAATAATCTTAGGAAATACCAGTTTAGCGCCACCGATCATTTCAGCAATGTTGAAAACGCCGTTTAATGGCTTTACTCCATTAAGTGTATTTCCGTTAAATATTTCATCAAGTTTATTTTTGGCATCATCTATAAATGTACCATTCGTCCAATATGCAGTTTCTTTTAATGCAGCATTTACAGTATTTGCCAAACTGCCGAGTGTTGATTCTTCAACTTGTGTTTCAAAATTATCATTTGCATTAGTTGATCCAGACAAATAGAAGTTGATATAGTCAAATCTATCGCTACCGCCCATATCTTTACCAGCAGTACCAATAATTTGACCACCGATATTTATATAACCAGATGCTTTATCGTATCTTTCCCAGTTGATTTCCGAATATTTTGTACTGGTATTGGGAACCATCCTTTGCGATAAAGGCGCAGGCATAGCATCAAGTTGTATACCACTGCTATGATATACTATTCTCGTTTCGCTAACATTTTCTTTTGCTCTGGATAAAAAGATAGCGGCTATATATAATAACGCATTTACATATGTTATATAACCGTAACTTGCACTGTCACTTAAGTTACTACTACTAAAGCAGGGCTCTATTGTATAAAACTTACTATCACGTCCAGAAAATAAATCTATAAGATCCGATGGATCTGCTGATTCATTATAATTCTCTACAGCATCAACGAAACCATCAGTGCCTAACCATTCAGAATATTTAATATATCCGGGGGCTAGCTCTATGATAGTAGGGTTGGAAATTATTACCGTTGTATATCTTCGACCTAAAGCCACATTTATTTTACTTCGATTAAAGTTCTGACGGTTTAATACAGCACTTGCAGCACCGAAAACATCTCCTAATACATCTTTCGCAGATGTTCCGGGAGAATCCAAAGTAAGCGTATATATTCTTGGATCTACGTATCGTGTCCATTGTGGCGGAGTTCCATATGATGCTATTATCTTATCATATGCAGATCGTTTTGCCGGAGTTAATGGCGGTATATCATATGGTACCACTCTTTCATTTTCATTCGTGTTATATGCATCAATTCTAACAGCCAATTGAGGAGCAGTTATATCAATTGTGGTTTGAGGAGTTTCAGTCTGTTGAGATTCAGTTGCATATGCATTACTGCGTGCAATGTCATCATTTGCTTCTGCAACTAGTAAGTTAAAATTTGTCGCATTATCAGCACCGGGATCAAATTGTAATGTTGGATGACTATTTAACCATGCATTAGAAGCTGTTCCCTGTCCATTGATTGCGGCATCTGCGGTATTTGGCGCAGCTATAAATGCATAATAATTCCCATATTTAATTAAAAACATATCTGTATCATTTTGATTTCTACCAACTATAGTAAATGATGTACCGGTTTTGAAATCTACTAATTGGTTAATTTGTTTACCATCTTTATATGAATATAATTGTACGGATGTATCTTGTGTTACAAATATATCGGATTTTGTTGATCCGACATACATATTATATGGTGCTTGATCCACTTCATATCCAAGCATATAAAATTTTTTAAGAATGGATTCTGGATCGACATTAGGAATAACTGGCATATTATCACCTCATTTATTATGTAGTGAAATTATACGTATGTCCGTAAGCACAAAAAAATTCAGCTACCATATTATTTGGTAGCTGAATTTCATCAACTTATAGATGATTATAGTTTAAATTGGTTCTTGTACGTTTAGCTAATTTTGAATGTAACTGGGCTAATCTATCTTTCTGTCCGATACTGGATTGACCTTTCGTTGCTGACATGGTTGGTGCTTGTGCAGTATTAGGCTCGCCATGACCGATGCTATTTGATTTAGCATTAGATGGACCAGCTTGTGTTACTTCTTTAGGATTAACAGCAGAATCTATAAGCTCTATGAGTTTATCAATTCTAGATGTTACAGGAGAAGAATCCATTACAACGTGCATAGGATTATCTGCATCGCCCATATATACGTCATTCGTATATATGTTATCATTGTCACGCATATTGTATCCTGCATCGCCGTTACCAATAGATGTTGGTATTAGATTCATATTAGAAGGTATAGAATTAATGATATGAGCGGGTAAAGGATAGTAAACTCCATTCCATGGATTTTTACCATTACCTTCACTTGTAATCATACTATACATTCCGTTTATTCTGTTTCTCCAGCCTTTTCCATATTTACCATAATTAGAGAAGCCTGATATTGTATTAAACATTCCTTGTCTAACCTGATCTAACTCATTGCTAGCACCGGGACTTGTAACTGCAGAATAGAATGAAGGAACTGTTGCAGGAGCAACTCCAGCGAACTCAGCACCAAGTATAATAGATCTCGGGTCTTTCATGCCTCTCTTATTATACTGAGCTGCAGCTCTACTTATGTAATCCCATGCATATTCGTTCATCATTGCATCTTGTGCAGTAATAAGTGCAGGTTTCATATCAGGATACTGTGCAATATATGCTTTAATATCACTAGGATTTAATGAATGGTTGCCAATACCTGCTGCTATTGTATTCATTATGTTTCTAGTAGTTTCTGATAAATTAGGACTCTTAGCTGCAGTAGTAAATACAGTTTTAGCATTTGCATTATAGAAACCACCGCGTCCTATAGTTACACCAGACTCACCAGATAACCAAATAGGATTAAAGTAAATTTTATCTATATCTGCAGGATTCTTAACATCGCCACCAGTCTCAGCTTTGGTCATAAGATCCATGAGATAATGTAATGTATTGGCTTCATTCCCTGCTGAAGGTATACCATTACCAGCACTTGTCTTTGCCCAGCTAGGTAATAATGAGTACTCATCTGTAGGCTGGCCAGATGATATTTGCATACCTTTAATTTTATTATACATTTCGCTCGCTATATTATCTATAACAGCGCCAGTGCCACCACTTGAATACTTGGATGCATATTGATACATCTTTTCATCAGGATACTGT
>Ga0326511_10000769_pt1 | contig 27990 bp, 27 predicted proteins | sample 0_2496_0518_D_FD_203701 | JGI IMG/M metagenome (GOLD analysis project Ga0326511, IMG submission 203701) | Bovine rumen microbial communities from UC Davis, California, United States - 0_2496_0518 | ecosystem: Host-associated > Mammals > Digestive system > Stomach > Rumen | place: USA...
ACCTGGACGAATGGGTGCGCGACATGCACCAGAAACGCATGGTGGAACTGCATTGGGGCGACATGACGGACAGCAGTTCGCTGATACGCATCATCAGCGAGGTGCGCCCCGACGAGATATACAACCTAGCGGCCCAGAGCCACGTGAAGGTGAGTTTCGATGTGCCGGAGTTCACGGCCGACACCGACGCCAACGGTGTGCTGCGCCTGCTGGAGGCCGTGCGCATAGCAGGTCTCACGAAGAGCTGCCGCATCTACCAGGCTTCCACATCCGAACTCTACGGCAAGGTGCAGGAGGTGCCGCAAAGCGAGACCACACCCTTCTACCCCCGCAGCCCCTACGGAGTGGCCAAGCTCTACGGCTACTGGATGATGAAGAACTACCGCGAGAGCTACGGCATGTACTGCTGCAACGGCATCCTCTTCAACCACGAGAGCGAACGGCGCGGCGAGACCTTCGTCACCCGCAAGATCACGCTGGCTGCCGCCCGCATAGCCCAGGGATTCCAGGACAAGCTCTACCTGGGCAACCTCAACGCCCTACGCGACTGGGGCTATGCCAAGGACTATGTGGAGTGCATGTGGCTCATCCTCCAGCAGGAGCAGCCCGACGACTACGTGGTGGCCACGGGGCAGTACCACTCGGTACGCGAATTTTGCACGCTGGCCTTCAAGGAGGCGGGCATCGAACTGAGGTGGGAAGGCTCGGGCGTGGACGAGAAAGGCATCGACACGAAGACCGGCAAGGCGCTCGTGGAGGTGGACCCCAAGTACTTCCGCCCCGCCGAAGTGGACCAGCTGCTGGGCGACCCCGGCAAAGCCAAGCGACTCCTCGGCTGGAACCCGCAGAAGACAAGCTTCGAAGACCTCGTGAAGCTCATGGTGCAGCACGACATGAAAAAAGTCCGCAAGCTTCACTTTACTGAAGATAACGTTAATTACCGTTAATTATCCGTTAATCTTTATGGTTTATTTGTTTGAGTATAAAGAACTCGTGTATCAAATAATCGGTGCGGCAATGACTGTCCATTCTGAACTAGGCTATGGGTTGCTTGAACCCGTGTATCAAGAAGCATTACAACTGGAGTTGAAGGACAGAGGTATTGAAAGTGTACGTGAGCAGGAATTGAAGATATACTACAAGCAGCACCTCTTAGAGAAAACCTATCGGATGGATATGGTGGTAGGCGATGTAATAGTGGAACTTAAATCCGTTTCTGAACTTGTTGCGGGTCACCGTGCTCAGTTGTGCAACTACCTACGTCTTGCACGTAAACCCATGGGTATACTTATCAATTTTGGCGAAGAGTGTCTTGTAGGCGAACGCTGGGCCTACGATAAAACCGCCAATCGTTGTTTTGTTGTTGACCGTAACATGCGACCAGTACCAAGGGAATATGAAGAATAATTAACGGAACATTAACGGCCAATTAACGGCAATTAACGTTTTAATAAAAAAAGAATCATTAGCGTTTCATGGAGAAAAATAGCAAAATTTTCGTGGCGGGGCACCGCGGGATGGTGGGGAGCGCCATCGTCCGCGAGCTGCAGCGCCAAGGATACAACAATATCGTCACCCGCACCCATGCCGAGCTGGACCTGACACGCCAGGAGGCTGTGGAAGCCTTCTTCGCAACAGAGAAACCCGAATACGTGTTCCTCGCCGCCGCCAAGGTGGGTGGCATCGCCGCCAACAACGCCGCGCCGGCCGACTTCATGTACATGAACATGACGTTGGAGATGAACGTCATCCATGCCGCCTGGAAGAACGGCGTGAAGAAACTGGAGTTCCTCGGCAGCAGCTGCATCTACCCCCGCCTGGCACCGCAGCCGATGAAGGAAGACTGCCTGCTGACCTCGGCCCTCGAGCCCACCAACGAGGCCTATGCGCTGGCCAAAATCAGCGGTCTGAAATACTGCGAGTACCTCAACCGCCAGTACGGCACCGACTACATCAGCGTCATGCCCACCAACCTCTACGGACCCAACGACAACTACCACCCCGAGCACAGCCATGTGCTGCCGGCCATGATACGCCGTTTCCACGAGGCCAAGGAGCTGGGACTGCCCGAGGTCGTCTGCTGGGGCGACGGTAGCGCGCTGCGCGAGTTCCTCTACGTCGACGACCTGGCGGAGCTCTGCGTCTTCCTGATGAACCATTACTCCGGCAACGAGACCGTCAACGCCGGCACCGGCAAAGAGCTCACCATCCGCGAGCTGGCTGAAACCGTAGCCGAGGTAGTGGGCTACAAAGGTACCATCCGCTGGGATGCCTCCCGACCCAACGGTACCCCCCGCAAGCTCCTCGACGTCAGCAAGGCCACCCGGCTGGGGTGGACCTACAAAACAGAACTGAAAGACGGCATCCGCATGGCCTACGAAGACTTCAAACAAAGCCTCTCAACGTCCCTTTAGGTTTTACTCCCCTTTTACTCAAACACTACTCAAACTTTACCTGACTCCATGATAACAGTACTGCAACTCCGAAAATACGCCAACGTTTCACAGGCCCAAATTGCAACAACCTATAATGAGAAGCAAAAAAACATCTCGAGAATCCAACTTTGAGCTTCTTAGAATCATCTGCATGCTTTTTGTTGTCATGCAACACTTTTGGGGGCATGCTTTATATCCAGAGCTACAATCCTCAAATGACACTACATCGCCCTTAATTTCATTTGTCACACTTGGATTCCTCTATATTGCAGTCAATTGTTTCGTACTTATTTCTGGTTTTTTCCGAATAAAAACAACGATAAATAAATTTATCAGTTTTACATTTCTTGTTATTTTCTACAACCTACTCTCCCTATCATTCTTAAGAATAGCCGGCGGAGGAACCATCGGCAGATCCTTAATACTTTCTACTTTTATAAATTGCTACAACAATTGGTGGTTTATCGATTGTTACATATACCTCATGTTAGTGGCCCCAATACTCAATAAAGCCATTGAATACTTCTCTCAAAAACAATTTATTCAAGCCATTACATTTGTCGGCATAGCCGACTTAATACTTGGTTATCTGATGAATATGGACAATGGGTACTCCTTTATTCACTTTATCTTTTTATACATGTTAGGAGCCTTCATAAGCAAACAAGGTTCACTTTTTGACAAACTAAAAAAAGGGCAATATCTAATAATATATGTATTCTGTGCAGTTCTTTGGGGTGTTATTGCTTATATAACAAGTGGAAAGAATGTATATTTCAGGACAAACATTTCCTACAACAACCCAATAATTCTCATTGCCAGTATCGCTTTCTTCTGCATTTTTAGGACAATACGCATTAAAAGCACTCTCATAAACAAAATTGCATCACTAGCAATTGCCTCTTATCTAATACAAGATGGTATTGGAAGAATGCTCTATCCCTGGTTTGGGGGACTATTCTATAGGGATAGTATCGTAGTAAACATTATTACCATGATTGTTTGCAGTCTTGTGTGGTTCTCTGGATGCAGCATCATCGAAATTTTTAGACAATTCCTCTGGCGTGGTATCGTAAAGATTTCAACCTTAATCCCTCCGCTACGACGCAACAGGGCTTAGAGACCAACCTTACCTGAAAAAAACTATGGCAACAGCAATAGAATTTAACAACATCAGCAAAATATACCGCCTGGGCCTGGTGAGCACCGGCACCCTGGCGCATGACATGAAACGCTGGTGGACCATGAATGTCCGAGGGAAGGAAGACCCCTACCTCACCATCGGCGAAACCAACGACCGCAGCACCAAAGGCGACAGCGAATACGTCTGGGCGCTGAAGGACATCGACTTCAAAGTTGAGCAGGGCGATGTGGTAGGCATCATCGGCAAGAACGGTGCCGGCAAGAGCACCCTGCTGAAAATCCTCTCCAAGGTCACCGCCCCCACCACCGGCACCATCCGTGCCCGCGGACGCATCGGCTCGCTGCTCGAGGTCGGCACAGGCTTCCACCCCGAAATGACCGGCCGCGAGAACATCTACATGAACGGCGCCATCCTGGGCATGACGAAACACGAAATCAGCAAGAAGCTGGACGAAATCATCGACTTCAGCGGCTGCGAACGTTATATCGACACCCCCGTGAAGCGCTACTCCAGCGGCATGATGGTACGGCTCGGCTTCGCCGTCGCCGCCCACCTCGACCCCGAGATATTGGTTGTCGATGAAGTCCTCGCCGTCGGCGACGCCGAATTCCAGAAAAAAGCCATCGGCAAGATGCAAGATGTTTCCCACGGCGAAGGACGGACAGTGTTATTCGTTAGTCACAACATGAGCAGTATAAAGCAATTATGTAAAAATTGTGTATGGCTTGAAAATGGGAAGATAAAGGGAATAGGCCTTGTAAATAATATCGTTGATGATTACCTAGACAGCAATAAATCCAACGAATATAACACATTCCTACCATTGAAAGCCAATAGAATAAATGAGGACCCCCAAATTCATATCATCAACTTTACCCTAAAAAATAGGTTACCAAAAACAGGCGATTGCTTGCATTTTGAATTCATAATAGAAAATACTGGTTTTGACATAAAACAAGTGGAACTAGCCATTGCATTAAGAAACAAGCAGTCGGAGCCAGTCACGCAGTTTTTCTCAAAAGACACCAATACCACAATACTTTTGAAGCCAGGGCTCAACACAATATCAGTAGCGACCCCCCCCATGCCACTAATGGAAGGTAACTATAATCTCAACCTTTGGGTTGGCTCAAATCAGCGAGTCATAGACTGGATAACAGACTGTTTTAATCTTAGAATTGAAGCTGGTTCTATTGATGGTATCAACACCGTGGAAAACAGGGGGTACTCCATCATTTTCCCAGCAATGTGGGAAATCAAATAACAGATAACAGACGATGAACAAATCACAGATTCAAAAAAACATTATAACCAAAGACCCTGGGGACAACGAAGACCGTTCCGTCATAGAGCTATTCGAAAGCCTTAATCCCACACAACACTATGAACTATTGGAAGTAGGAAGTGGGCTTTGTCGATTTGTAAAAAAAACGAGTCAACGATTCCCTAATATTTCAATAACTTGCGTTGAAATAAATGAGGATTTAGCCCAAATAGCAAAGGACGCAGGATTTGAGGTCCATAATGTTAGTTTCTTGAATAATAACATAGAATCAAATCGCTACGATATTGTTCACTGCTCCCACATGATTGAACATTTCGGCTATCCAGAGGTACGAATTGTCCTTGATGAACTACTCCGTGTCACAAAGAAAAACGGATATCTAATAATTCGGTCTCCTCTAATGTGGGAACACTTTTATGATGACCTTGACCATGTGAGGCCATACCCTCCTCAAAGCATTATTAATTACCTTTATAACCCTCAACAACAATCCGTAGGCAAGAATAAAGTAGATATCGTTAGGGTATGGTATCGCACATGTCCCGTTGAACGTCATCCGATTGACCGTTCGAATAAGATCTATTGCATTACTCCTTTACGTTTGTTTTATAACAAACACATTATACCACACAAAAATAATCGACTGGAAAAACTGTGGAATAAATATCGTTGGCCCGCCAGCAAGCCAAATGGTTATGTAATGATACTAAAGAAAAAACAATAACTTATTGTTTTTTGTAATGATAACAATTGTTATACCAACATATAATCGTGCCGGAGTGATTGGAAAAACTCTTGATAGTGTTCTTGCCCAAACTTATCCTGATTGGGAATGTCTAGTTGTGGATGATTTCTCAACTGACAACACAAAAGAAACAATTAAGACTTATTGCTCAAAAGACAATCGATTTCAATATCTATTAAACGAAAGTAAAAAAGGTGCCAATGGCGCTCGTAATACTGGTATTATTCATGCTAAAGGAGACTATGTTTCATTTCTTGATAGCGACGATGAATGGCATCCCGAAATGTTGGAAAAACAAATAAAACAATATCTTAAATCTGATAATATTGGTGCCGTTTATTCAAATCTACATCTTGAAACTCCTGATGGGAATGAAAAAGAATTTGGTATTCCTCTCGGCATACACGGAAATATCTATAAAGAGACATTGGCACAAGGATACTTGGCTCCAACATCCGTATTATCTGCAAAACGAAATTTATTAAACGAAGTAAATCTGTTTGACTTAACTCTTCCGGCTTCCCAAGACGATGACATGTGTTTTAAATTGGCAAAAAAATGCGAAATAGCCTACATCCCTGAAATAATGGCCTATATGCATATTAACTCCAACAATCGCATTTCTGACAATAGCCAAAATGTTGCTATGGGATGGTGGATGCTGTGGAATAAATACGAATCAGAGGTGCTAAATTATTGTGGCAAGGATGTTATGGCAAAGCATTTTAGAGAATGTCTCCAGCACTTTATCCAGGCTAACAATACCCCAATGGCATGGAAAGCCTATTGTAAATACACACAATTTGGAGGTCACCTTTCAAAAAAAAGGCAAGTATTCATGCTTCTATATTGTCTTTCTATGGGGAAAAATCGTCGTATTACCCATAAAATACAAAAATTGATATGATTGAACAGTTATCTCATAACAACAAAATCCTTGGCATCATTCTTCGATCCAATTATCATAATGATGGCATATCGTTTTTTACTCCAGATGACTTCTCCCAACAATTGGGTTACATGAACCGGCCAATGGATTATGTTATTCCCCCCCATGTACATAATCTTGTTGAAAGGAAAGTGGAGCTGACACAAGAAGTGCTTGTAGTTCGTTCGGGAAAAGTGCGCGTTGATTTCTACGACGACGACCGCAACTATTTAGAGAGTCGCATACTACAAACTGGAGACATCATCCTTCTTGCTCACGGCGGTCATGGATTCAAAATGCTTGAACCCACGGAGATGGTGGAAGTTAAACAAGGACCTTATTGCGGTGAAATGGATAAGACCCGTTTCGATGCCATTGACGATGATAAAGTAATAGTAAAGTAACCATGGATACCTTCATTCCAGTTTGCGAGCCAACGCTGTTAGGCAATGAGTTAAAATACGTAACTGATGCTGTACAGACGGGTTGGATTTCTTCGGCAGGAAAATATGTCACCGAGTTTGAGCAGAAATTTGCCGCGTATTGTGGCTGTAAATATGGAGTTGCCGTGTGTAACGGAACAGTGGCATTACATCTTGCCCTAGTCGCATTAGGAATTGGCAAAGGCGATGAGGTTATCATTCCTGACTTTACCATGATTGCCACTGCTTTCGCCGTATGTTATACTGGGGCGACTCCAGTCTTTGTCGATGCCAATCCTGATACTTGGAATATCGACACGACAAAAATTGAAGAAAAGATAACTCCTCGTACCAAAGCTATCATCCCCGTGCATCTATTCGGACTAATGTGCGATATGGATGCCATCAATGCCATTGCAAAAAAACACAATCTAAAAGTACTGGAGGATGCAGCCGAGGCTCATGGAGCGGAATACAAGAGTCGCCGAGCCGGTTCTTGTTCCGATTTAGCGGCCTTCAGTTTCTTTGCCAACAAAAATATCACTACTGGTGAAGGCGGCATGGTAGTAACCAACAATGAAGAACTATACAACAAGTTACGCTACCACAAGAACATGTGCTTCCCCTTGGATGGTCCTCGCAATTATCTCCATAATGACATAGGCTTCAACTATCGTATGAGCAACGTGGTTGCTGCCATCGGATTGGCTCAAGTTGAAAAGGCTGATGACTACCGACAAATGAGAATCCACAACAACCAACTTTATCGGGAATTATTAGCCAATGTCTCAGGAATTCAATTCCAAAGCCATAATGACAACTATCTCAATGTTGCTTGGATGAATGCTATTACTATTGACAGTAACGCATATGGTCATAGTAGAGATGAGTTATGTTGCTATCTGAAACAAAACAATATAGATACACGTATTTTATTTCAAGGGATGCATAGGCAACCTTCACTCAAACACTTTACATGCAACTGTAACACAAAGTATCCCACATCCGATATATTAGCAGCAAACAGTTGTTATCTTCCTTCCGCCAGTAGTTTAACCGAAGAAGATATTCAACAAATCTGCAAAACAATTAAAAATTGGTAACATGAGAATAGCCGTTTGGATTGACTCAAACTACTGCCCAACGAATGGCGGAAGTTTTTTTTACGACAATCGTTTAATTCAAGCAATCGATAACTTTCATTTCTCCAACGGACTTGACGTATGCTTTGCAACTTCATCATCGGTCAAAACAGAATCATTATCACGTGAATTAATAAGACTGAGTTATACACCACATATTACATCTATTGAAAAAATAAAATGCAAGATTCCTCTTCTTCGTAGGAGGACGCGAATAGACATTCAGAAAAAAATTGAACGAGAAAGAAATGCCCATTTTATTGATACACTTAAAAAAAATGACATACGCATTATTTATTATATCAACCAGTTCCCTGAAATAATCAATAATTTCCCTTTTATAATCACACACTGGGATATTGGACATAGGAGTTCTTTCGCATTTCCCGAATTCAGCATTGAGGAAAATTATAATGCACGGGAAGCATACTATAAAAACATATTACCACGTGCCTTAATGGTTTTTGTAGAATCTGTATCAGGGCAAAAAGAACTGCTAAATTACACACATATAAATAAAGAACGAATCCGAGTGGTTTCTCTTTTCTCAGGTGAATGTGCGTCTTTAAAACTTTCAATTAAAGAACAACAAGAAATACTAGACCACTATAATCTCACATCAAATAAATACTTTTTTTATCCAGCTCAGTTTTGGCCAGAAAAAAACCATTATACTATTTTGAAAGCCTTTGCCAAATTCCTAATAGAGCATCCCGATTATAAACTAATCTTTACAGGCGACCCAAAAGAAAATGAATATGGGACATTCCACTACAATAAAAAAAATGCACACCAATTAAACATTGAAAAAAATGTTATTTTTGGAGGATTTGTACCCATCTCACATATTTACACCTTATACAAAAATGCCTGTTCACTCATAATGGCTTCTTTTGTAGGACCCACCAACATGCCTCCCCTTGAAGCGATGGAACTCGGCTGCCCTGTCATATGCTCTGACCTCCCTGGTCATCGCGAACAGTTGGGCGATGCCGCCATTTATATCAACCCGTCAAGCGAGGAAGATATCTCACAGGCGATGGAAACAATGATAAAACAACGAGAAGATTACGTCAAGAAGATAAACGAGCAACGCGAAAAGTCCGTTTTCCGTCTCGAGAATGCTCTTGAAGCCATCAACACTCACTTACTCGATGCTGTGTCTATCCGCGAATGTTGGGAATAATATAGGAGATGCTTCGGTATCGGTTCGTACCCACAAGCTACCTGCACCGTCCCATACTCAATACTTGGGCTTTAGATACACCATATTTCGACCATAACAAATGGTTGAACTATGGTCGATGTATGGTTAAAGAATGGTTAAACAGACGGCGTTGGTAGGAGACACGTATGGCGCAGATACCTTACTAACACACCCATAGAAGCGAAAAGCCACTAACCACCATATATGGCAAACAACAAGATTAAAGGTCTGACAATCACCGGGCGGCTGAAAGAAAGCGGGACTACGATATATTTCCGCAACAGGAGGACTGTGGCACGGACGGCGACAAGCATGCAACCCAAACGGCGCACCCGCAAGCAGTTTATCGCCCGACAGCAGATGCTTCACAGCACCCGGCTGTGGGCATTCCTGAAATACGCCGGCACTCCGATGTTTCCGGCCCAGCCGACGGCCTACGCCCGTTTCCTGCATCTGATGCACCGCACGGAAGTGGTCTTCCTGCCTCAACGAGGACCATTGTATGGCGCGACATTGTTGCTGCCCGAAATGCCGGTGAGCGAAGGGGTAATGCCCACCGTGAAGCAATACCTCGGTGAGGTGGACGGCAACGCGGCGCTGGTGACCAACCTGACCCGCGACAGCCTCCGCAGAGGCGACAAACTGATACTCTACACGCTGATACAGGACCTCAGGAGTTCGCCGAGGGTGCTCATCACCCGGCGCGAGGTGATGCCCGACGAGATGACTGAAACGGCCGACGGCCTGGCCCTGACGGGCGACGAGTTTGCCGACGATATGAAAGGCTGGGCGCTGGTGCACGTGCACGGCGACCGTTGCTCGAGCCAGACAGCCGTCACCCGCTGCACTTGTTACAAACAATTCACCACCGAGGAGGCCCTGCAAGAAGCCGCCGCCAGCTACGGTGGCTTAACAAGTGATAGATAACCGCCACTTAAAAATGAAACTTTCCATAATTATACCGACTTACAATAGTGCATCGGTTTTACCGAAAGCGCTTGACAGTATTGTCGGCCAAACCTTCACCGACTGGGAGGTGTTGATTATGGACGGTGTTTCAAACGACGACACCCTCAAGGTCGCTCAATCTTATAATGACTCTCGCATCCGTATATACTCCGAACCGGACAAAGGCATCTATGATGCGATGAACAAGGGTATCAAAAAGGCACAAGGCGAATGGCTCTATTTCCTCGGAAGCGACGACTGTCTGTTAAATGAGAATGTCCTTAAATCAGTTTTTGCCCATCCAATAGATAAGTATGACGTGGTCTATGGTGATGCCGAAGCCAGCCAATTAGACCCTTTACACCACGGGGAATGGACAATGGCGAACATTGATTACAATCGATGCCATCAAGGAATCTTTTACAGAAAATCGGTTTTTAACAAACTTGGATTATACAAATTGGAATTCCCCATATGGGCCGATTATGACCTCAACCTCAAATGGTTCTTCTCAAAAAAAACGCCAAACTTATATCTACCTATCGTCATTGCCCATTATTCCGACGGCGGATTCAGTAGTGGCCACGAAGATAAAGCATTTCTAAACAAAGCCTCACTCATCAAACTTAAACTGGGGCGTCATCGCTACGGGCGACGGGATAAAATCATGCTGATCAACGACGCATTAGAAAAAAGCAGCAATCCTTTCATACGTATATGGCTCAGCCTTTGGAAAGCCTATCTTGTCATGTTTTTAAAGGTCAAAGAATACCTCAAATGATTTCCGTTGCCCTGTGTACATATAATGGTGCTAAATATATCCAGGAACAGATAGACTCTATCCTCTGTCAAACAACCAATGTGGACGAGATTGTCATCTGTGACGACGGAAGCTCTGACGACACGCTTTCAATCATCAACTCCTATTGCTCAAAAACAGACATAATAAGGGTTTACCAAAATCAAGACAAACTTGGGGTATCAAAAAACTTCCAAAAGGCAATAGATTTATGCCATGGGGATCTCATATTTCTTTCTGACCAAGACGATATATGGCAAGCGAATAAAGTTCAAACCTTTGTCGATTATTTTAACAGCAACCCCAATATTTCCGTATGCTTTTCAAATGCATTCCTGACCAATCCCGATGGAACAATAATATCCGACAGGCCCAACAAACTATGGGACTATACGTTTAACCATAGCTATAGAAAAATCTTTGACAAAGGGTTTTTTCTGGAATGTTTCCTTGGAGGTGCGTCGACCGTCCGAACCACAGGTGCGACAATGGCCGTTCGCCGTATGTTCATTAAAGACAACCCGTTTGTCCATTTGTGCAATGAAGAAGTGATGCATGATTTCGCCATCGTATTACTTGCCGCCGAACAGAATGTCATTGGATATATCAACGAACCTTTGATAAAATATCGTTTACACCCTTCACAAACATGTGGACTTTCTGATGCACCCTATCCGGACGACTACCGTAAAAGCGTTTATTATTCACTATATGTTATTGATTCTGCAATAATTCCTCACTTAATCCGCCAGAGCACCATTGACAGAGTTCACTTTTATAAAAAGAGAATGCAAAAAACATGCAAGAAGTGTGGATTTATTGCTCTTTTCCTCATGATGAATCAATACATTCATTTTTATGGGAAGTCTACTCCACTTTTCTTAAAATTAGATTTGCACGCCTGGTACCAACAAATTACCAATAGAAAAAACAATGGCCCACTATAATTTCCTTATCGTTGGCGCAGGCCTATATGGTGCCACATTTGCACACCTGGCAAAACAAGCCGGGAAAAGTGTTCTTGTGATTGACAAACGCCCCCATCTGGGTGGGAATATTTATTGCGAGAACATTGAAGGTATAAACGTTCACAAATATGGCGCTCACATTTTTCATACCAATAACAAAGAGGTGTGGGACTTTGTAAACTCCTTCGTTGATTTCAATCGCTATACCAATTCCCCCATCGCAAATTTCAAAGGGAGATTGTTCAACCTGCCATTCAACATGAACACCTTCCACCAGATGTGGAATATCAACACACCTGAAGAAGCGCAACATATAATAGAACAGCAACGGAACGAAATTCGCCGTCGTCTGAGCAACGAAGGCATCGCCGAACCGCGCAATCTTGAGGAGCAAGCACTAATGCTTGTCGGAACAGACATCTACGAAACCCTCATCAAAGGCTACACCGAGAAACAATGGGGGAGAAAATGTACAGAACTGCCTGCATTTATTATTAAACGGCTACCCGTACGCTTCGTGTTTGACAACAACTATTTCAACGACCGCTATCAAGGAATCCCAATTGGTGGGTACAACAAACTAATTGAAGGTCTGCTGGCCGGTGTTGAAGCAAATACAAACACAGACTTCTTCGACAATCGCAGCCATTGGGAGAGTCTGGCTGACAAAATCATTTATACAGGACAGATAGACGAATTTTTCAACTATCAACTTGGCCACCTTGAATACCGGTCGGTACGGTTCGAGCAAGAGTTCCTCAACATTCCAAACTATCAAGGCAATGCCGTTGTGAACTACACCGATGCCGGCGTTGCCTATACGCGGATTATCGAGCACAAACATTTCGAAATGTTTGGAGACGACGTTGCCAGATGTCCTCATACTGTAATATCCAAAGAGTACAGTACCGAATGGCATCCCGGCATCGAGCCCTACTACCCCATCAATGACGAACGCAACAGCCGTCTCTACGAAGAATACAAAGCCCTTGCCGCCCAAAGGCCCGATGTCCTTCTCGGAGGACGGTTGGCAGAATATCGCTACTATGATATGGCTCCAACCATAGAGCAAGCCATGTCCGCTTATAAAACATTATCAAAACAATAAATATGATAAACATAGATGTTGTTATAGTCACTTACAACAGGCTATCCAAACTAAAGAAAACGCTTGATTGCTACGAGAAGCAAACAGTTCCATTCCGGAATCTTATTATTGTAAACAACCATAGTTCCGACGGGACCGAAGAGTATCTGAAGGAATGGGAAAAGACTGACACTCCATTCAATAAAATTATCATTCACACCAACGATAATCTTGGAGGTGCCGGCGGATTTTATGTCGGCGAGAAAAAAGCCGTTTCCCTGCAACCCGATTGGATTTTCATCGCCGACGACGATGCCTATCCCGAGCCCGATCTGATGGAAAAATTCCTCCTTTTCTCCGAACAGCATCCCATTGACAATTATTCTGCTGTGTGCGCCGCTGTACTGACCCCTGATGGAAAAATTGATGTTTCGCATCGCAGCCATTACACAGTAACACCAACCAACCATTTTATCTGGGATGCTTCGTCCCTCGAAGAGTATCAAAAACCATTCTTCAAAATCGACTTCCTTTCGTACGTCGGACCTTTCCTTAATGTTCGCGCTCTTAAAAAAGTTGGGTTAATCAATCCCCAATTCTTTATTTATAACGATGATTCCGAACACAGTCTCCGACTTCAGCGCTATGGAGCTATCATTTGTGTCCCAAGCATCAAAATCACCCACGACATAAAAAAAGTAGGACAGGTAAAGGAGCAAGTAACAGACAACGCCATTGCAGCCACCTGGGGCGACTATTACAGTAATCGCAACGAAATGGTCATGATGAAAAAGCACTTCCCCAAAGTTGCGAGAAAACGTTTCAAAACCGCACTCAAACATCACCTTAAAGGGAAAGATAAAACCCCATACGAGAAACTCGTATGGATTGCCATTCGTGACGCATGGCTTCATCGCATGGGCATACACCCTGTCTACAAACCAGGTTGGTCTATAAAACACAACTAATTTCATGTGGCCCATCGTTACCATCGTCCTACCCTGCTATAATGGTGCTGGTTTCCTGGCGAAATCCATAGATAGTGTCATCTCCCAAACTTTTACCGACTGGGAACTTATCATTGTCAACGACTGCTCCAAGGACAACTCATTGGATATCATGCAGCAGTACGCTGAAAAAGACAGCCGTATCCGCATCATCAACAATGAGACCAACCTCAAGCTGCCCGGAGCGCTGAACCGCGGTTTCCGCGAAGCCAAAGGCAAATACCTCACCTGGACCTCCCACGACAATCGCATGGCCCCCACCATGCTCGAGGAGTTCGTGGCCTATCTGGATGCCAACCCCGACAAAGGCCTCGTCACCGCCTGCTATGCCGCCTTCAGCCTCACGACGGGCGAACAGCTCTACGAAGTCCTCCACCCCGACCCCCAGGTGCATCTCCCACTCTACAACTGCGTCTGCTATGCCTTCATGTACCGCCACGAGGTGCTGGAGACCGTGGGCGACTACGACACCACCCTTTTCCTCGTCGAGGACTACGACTACTGGGTGCGCATCTGGCTCAAGTATCCCATCGGCAAGATATACAAAGTGCTCTACTACACCGGCGTCGGCGACGACACCCTCACCCTCTCCCGCAAAAAAGAGATTGCACAGAAACTGGTGGAAATGCGCCTGCGCTACTTCGACGAATTCGACCGTGCCCTCGCCCCCCACCCCGACCTGCAGCGGAAACTTTACAACTCCATCGCCGACAACCTTCATGGTGTTACCCACTTGAAATTCATCTTCCGGCGTGGATTTGCCTTTGCCGCCTACTACTTGTGCTACCTTCGTCCTAAAAAAATACTTGGAAAAATAAAGAGAAGAATGCACCATACTTGATGCCTATATAATCAAAAAATGGATTACACGTCATCATTTGATATCTTCGACACCTGTCTGATTCGTTCTTGTGGGCCATCCTCATCCTTGTATGATATCTTGGCATCAGAGGCTTTTTCCAAACCAGTATCTTACGATATTAGGCATGAGTTTATTATTGCCCGCATTAATGCAGAATCTCATAATAACTTGCAGTCCATCTATAACAACATAGAGTTTTCCCACGAGCATCTCTTACCCGCCAACAAGCTAGTTGAAAACGAGTTGTCGATAGAAAATAGCCTTCTTAAACCGTCAAAAAAAGTCCTTGCTCTCGTCAATCAATGCAGAATAGATGGACATCGCATTATCTTCATCTCGGACATGTATCTCCCCAGTTCATTCTTACGTAAACAGTTGGAGAAATGGGGATTCTGGAAAGATGGGGATACGTTATATGTGTCTAATGAAATTCAAAAGACCAAGTCGTCCGGAGAATTATTCAAATATATCGCCGAAAAAGAGAATCTATGTTTTAAAAAATGGCACCACTACGGCGATAATTTAAAAAGTGATGTCATTACTCCACGTAAATATGGTATAACGAGCACACAGATTACAACAGACTACTCCTTATACCAAAAAAAATGGATGGACTCCACCATCTGTCCTCAATTCCAACTCGGCCCTATTATGGCAGGTTTATCTCGTTCCATTGCACTTTCCGAAGATAAAAACAGTCATATTGCCATTACCCTTGACCTCATTGCGCCACTTTTAGTCTCTTTTGTCTGTCGAATCATCAACCATGCAAGATTGCATGGTATAACTCACTTATATTTTTGCGCTCGGGATTCTAAAACAGCTTATGAAATTGCCAATCAAATCATTCATTCATATAACGACATCAGTGTTCATTATTTATATATTTCTCGGCAAGCGCTATACGAAAGCAGCGAGGAAAATGTAATTTCATATTTTAAGCATGTTGGATTGGCTTCAAAGACAGAATCAACAGCCATTGTTGACATACGCACTACCGGGAAATCACTGAAATATATAAATGACTTGCTACAAAAAAGAGGGTTCAATCCTATCTACGGCTATTTCTTTGAAATGTATTGCACAGGCTCAGTATTACCACACATGCCTCCATACTATTGCGAAATCAATTCTGTTTATAATAGTCTTTCCAACACTAAAACCAGATCCTTATCCTCACAAGGAATATTATTGGAGATGTTTTTCTCCATACATGAAGAGCCTAAAACAATAGGATACACTACTACTCAAGAAGGCATACCACATCCTGTTTTTTCCGAGTCAACTGACGAAGAAGACTGCTTGATTAATAATTTCAATCAAGTCATTTCTGTCCGGAAAAAACTCATTTCGCGTTACACTGATTCCTTCATAAAACTTCATCTGCACGAGTATGCCGATGACTGTATGAAACAAATTGCGCTTCCGACTTTAGCCAATTTTTTCACTCATCCTGAAAAAGAATATTTAGCAAGTTTGACCGAGTTTCAAGTACGAAACGAATACTCCTCCAAAATGCAACCATTTGTCGAGCATCTATCTGTATTTGAAGTTCTTCATCGAAAAAAAGGTCTATCTTGGCACAAAGGATCCATGGCTTGGACATTACCTCAATGGCTATATAAACTACACTATAAAAAACAAACATAATGTCACGCTTGACGGTGTTGATGCCGACATATAATGTGGTCCCTTGGGTCGAGGAGGCCATCCGAAGTGTGCTCAACCAGACCTACCGCGACTTCGAGCTGCTGGTGGTCGACGACGCATCAACCGACGACACCCTCGACCGCGTCCGTGCCATAGATGACCCACGCATACGCATCGCTTCGTTCCCAAATAATGTGGGATTGGCAGATAACCTCAACCGGGGCCTCGACATTATCAACACGGAGTTGGTGGCGCGTATGGATGGAGACGACATCGCAGAACCAGATTGGCTGGAGACCGGCATCAATGTTCTTGACACCCATCCCGAAGTGGGCATCTGCAGTTTCGGTTTTCAGTTCTTTGGAGCCAAGACGTCGTTGGTACGTTTCCCTGAACATCACGAGGATTCCAAAGCCCAGATGCTTTTCGGATGTACCGTCATTGTGCCGGTGTTCCGCCGCGCCATAATGGTCGACAACCACCTCCGCTACAGCACCGAGGCCTTCCCAGCCGAGGACTACATGATGTGGGCCAACGTCTACCACGTCACGCAGGTCTACAACGTCCAACGTACCCTCTTCCACTATCGCACCCACCCCACCCAGATCTCCACCTCGCGACGCGAAGCCCAGATTGTGAAAAGCAACGAGGTGCGCCTCAAGATGCTCCAATGGCTCAACCCCGACTTCACGGACGAAGAGAAACAGTATTTCCTCGAAAACTTCGTCCCATGCAAAATCGATTCCAGGAAAGACATCGCCAACCTCAAGGCCTTCGCCCAACTGCTCATCGACCGCAACACCCCCGGCAACTACTCCGGCGATGCCCTGCGCCGCAAGTTCAAATCCCATATCGCCTATGGCACCTTGGACTATGTGGAACACAGCTACTTCCCCACTCAGTACACCCCCCTCGCCCTCATCCGTCTCCTCGCCAGCGGCCTCTACCCCACCCTGCCAAAGAAAAACCGCCACAAACTGATAGCCAAATGTCTGCTGCTCAAGAAGAAATTCGTTCCCAATCAGAACTAAAAGAACTCAAAGAATTTCCAATCATCTATAGCTAAAACAGTTTTCTGATTGTTCTTTTCGTTCTGATTGAGATAAACAATGAGATAAACAATATGATTGACCTCCGCCGCAAACTCCACAACCTCACCCACCCCATGCTGGGGCGCATCCTGATGTTGCACCGCGTGGTGGAGCACCGCAGCGACGACCCTGCGCAGCGCGAGCTGGAGGTCACCCCCGACTTCCTCGAACAAACCATACTGGACTATCGCCAGAAGGGGTACACCTTCATCAAAATAGACGAACTCCCAATTTTCAATTTTCAATTTTCAATTTTCAATTCCTCCCGTTTTGTCTGTCTCACCTTCGACGACGGCTACCAAGACAACCACGACATCGCCTATCCCCTGCTGAAACGCCTAGAAGTCCCCTTCGCCGTCTATGTCACCACCGGCTTCATCGACAACCGTCTCCCCATGTGGTGGTACCCGGGCGAGCAACTTGGAATCAGCTCCGAATCTCTCAAAACCCTTGATGCCGCCCCCCTCTGCACCATCGGTGCCCACACCGTCAGCCACCCCCGTCTCGACACCCTTTCACTCGACGACCAGCAGAAAGAAATCGCACAATCCCGTCAGGAACTGGAGGCCCTCCTCGGCCACCCCATCCACCATTTCTCCTACCCCCACGGGGCCTATAATGCCGACACCCTCACCATCGTCAAACAACAATCCTTCCGCACCGCCCTCTGCGCCTGGGGAGGCACCGTCCGCCGCGGAGTCAACCCCCTGACACTGCCCCGCATCGAACTGCGACAGCCATAATCAAACAAAAAAAACGAATGAAAAGCTTCGGCAACGGAATCAAATACAAACTGTCCGTCATCATACTCTCCTATGCTCTCGACGACGACATCTACAACCTCAACAAGCAGGCTATAGAGTCACTCCTTTCTTCAGAGGTTTGGCCATCCGGAAGCCTCCAAATACTTCTCATCGAGAGCAACAAGGAGAATCCCTATCAGTACCCCTACCCAAACGTGGAGGTGTTGATACCCAACGAGAAGTTTGGGTTCCACCGCTTCTTCAACATTGGCATCGAGCACACCGACGGCGAATACATCGCCTTCTGCAACAACGACATCATCTTCCGCAAAGGCTGGTTCAGCGCCATCCGCGAAGTGGCCAATAGCCACCGGCGTTTTCTTTGCTTCTCACCTATCGACGACAGCGGCGACTACCCCAAGATGTCCCCCGAAGCACTACCCCGCGAAAAAGCCTTCTACAGAGGCTGGGAACATCAAAAACACTTCGCGCCCTGGTGTTTCGTATGGAAGAGGAAAGCTTTCGACATCACGGGTCCGTTCGACGAAACCATCGACTTTTATGGAGCCGACTGCGACGAGCAGAACATAATGAGCCGCAATGCATTATGGAGCGTAGTGTGCACCAAGTCCGTTGTGGATCATTTGGCAGGGCAGACTGCCGTTGTAAAACAGTCCGGGAAAGACGACAAATACCGTATCACAGACTACGACAAATACCCCCTGACAGAATTTGAAAAAAAACACAACTACCCCCTCTGGATATATGATGACTACCGATTCTACGAAGGCTACCAGAAACTGAAAAAGAAATGGGGTCTGGACAATACCACCAAATGGCTGCAACGGAAAATCACCCAATACCCCATCCTGAACTTCCGTCCGCTGACTCGCCTTCTGTTTACAAAACGCATAAATCACATCTTCTGCCGTCTGAGAGGAATAAAACCATAATCACATGTACAACGACCGCACCGTCTCTTTCGTCTCCTTTGCCAACAGCCGCTACGCCTCGCAGGAACGCATCAAGCGCGAGGCTGAAGAGATGCACTTCTTCGACCATATCTATGTGGGCGACGAGCACATGCTCGAGCCCTGGTACTACAAGAAATACAAAGACCGTTGGCCCGAGCGCAGCTTCGGATACTGGCAATGGAAGCCCTATATCATCCGCCGCGTGATGGACCGCATGGAGGAGGGCGACTACCTCGTCTACGCCGACGCCGGCTGCACCCTCAACCCTCGTGGCATACCGCGACTAAAAGAGTACCTCCAGATGGTCACCGACAGTTCTTGTGGTGTCCTGGGTTTCGACCAGCACTTCCGCGAGGCAGAGTGGACCAAGGCCGACCTCTTCGACTATTTCGGTGTCCTCGGCGATCCCAAATACATGGACCACGGCCAAGTCGCCTCGGGCTGCATCATCATCCACAAGAAGCCAGCCTCGCAGCGCCTCGTCGACGAGTGGCACTACATCATGCATTTCCACCACGACCTGGCCACCGACTCGCCCTCCAAGCTGCCCAACGTACCGAACTTCCAGGAGAACCGCCACGACCAAAGTGTCTTCTCTCTGCTGATGGTCAAATACGGTGGTGTAGAGCTCCCCGTCGAGGAGTTCTTCACCGAAGGCGACTGGGAAGAACTGAAAGACTACCCCATCTGGGCCACCCGCAAGCGCATGAAGAAACGCACATGGGACAAGGAACTTAAATACCGTATCAAGAAAATACTCAAAATCACACAATGAATAAGAATTACGCATACGTCACCTTCTGCAACACCGCCAACTATCTGGAAGGCCTGATGGCCACATGGCTCTGCTTGCGCGACACCGGCACTAAAATTCCCTTCTATGCCATGCTGCCCACAAAGCTCATTCAGGAGAAGCCCAAGGAGGTTACCAACCTGAAGAAGGAAGGCATCAACATCATCGAATACCCAAAGCCTGTAACCGTTCCACAGGTGCTAATCGACAACAATACCAAAAGCGGGAACCTCCGCGGGAACCAATGCTATGACAAACTCTTAGTGTTCGAGCAAACCCAGTTCGATAAGATTGTCTATATTGATACAGACATCTATATTCTCCAGTCATTGGACAGGTTGTTCGACATGCCACACATGGCGGCCATGATTGCTGGCAAGAGTTATCCCGGCAACGAAAGCTGGGTCGACCTCTCCGCAGGTATCCTTACCATTGTTCCCAAACAGGGAATGGTCGAAGAATTCATGAAAGTCATCCCCACCGTGATAGAGAACAACGGTGCCCTTGGCGACATGAGCATCCTCCAGACCTACTACTCCGATTGGCCCAATCATCCCGAATTGGACATGGGCGAGAAGTATGGTGTCATGTCTTACTATGCCCACTACTTCGAAGAGAAACTCGGCTATCACTACAACAACGATGTGAACGACCCCAAGTCGGTAGCCATCATCCATTATGCCAGCGAGAAGAAACCCTGGATGCAACAGTGGTCGCCCCTGTCGGTACTCAAACAAGAGCTGCAACTGATGATGCTGAGAATATTGCATAAACGCAATACCGACGCTGTCCTGCTGGAATACAAACATCTGATACGCAAAGCCCGCAAACTTCTCTACGCCTGATGAGCCTACGCACCCTCCTCCGCCGCTACCGCAATCCCCTGGCCACCTCCGACGGGCGTATCCGCTACTACAACTGGTGGAACAAACAGCCCGCCGACGAGATATGGTTCTCCTCCTACCTGCTGAAACGGGGCTTCCTGGAGCGCTACCCCAAAGCCCGCTTCGTCTTCTTCTCTTCGCTGGGAAGCATCAACCTGCTGCGGATGGATGCCCTTTTGCGCTTGGCGCAAGCGCCAAGCCACCCGACAAAGCGCATCTACTTCAACGGCGAAAACAACCACTATCCAGGCTTCGCCCCCTACTTGCACAACCTCCTCGACCACAGCAGCATCGACCTCAGTCTGGGCTTCGACTATACCGACGACCCGCGTTACATGCGATTCCCACTATGGATACTGGAGATGTTCCCCCCGGAGTCTACCGAGAAGGACATTCGCCGCATCTGCGACCAACTGAGCCACCAGCACCTCGAAGCCTCGCGCAACCGCTTCTGCGCCTTGGTCTCCGGCAACCGCGGCCCCGACGACCCCGGAGCCATCCTCCGCAGCAACATGGTACAGCAGCTCAACGCCATCGACACCGTCGACTGCGCGGGCAAGCTGCTGCACAACACCGATGAGCTGAAGACGAAGTTCAACGACAACAAAGCCGAATTCCTGAAGCAATACCGCTTCTACATCTGCCCGGAGAACGCCTCGGTCGAGGGCTACGTCACCGAGAAACTCTTCCACTGCATCGGCTCAGGCTGCATACCCATCTACTGGGGCGCCGACGGCTACCCCGAACCCAGCATCCTCAACCACGACGCCATCCTCTTCTGGAACCCCGACGGCGACAACAGCGCCCTCCTGCAGAAAATAGCAGACCTGCAACGCAATCCACAGCAATACAAAGACTTCTTCGAACAACCCCGCCTGAAGAACGACGCTTGGCAAGCAGTGGCAGCCTACTTCGCCGAGCTGGAGAAGCGCCTCCACAACCTCCTCCGATAGGCAAGCGCAAGCGCTTGCAACGGGACAAAGCCCACCGTTCTCTCCTTAAAAATCAGACAACATTCGAGCGCAAGCGCTTGCAACGGAACAAAGCCCCCAATTATGGCAGACAACCAGCAGATATACCGGAGTCATACTCACGACTACAAGTCGCCCTGCATTTATATGCTGACGGTGACCGTGGAAGGACGGCGTCCCCTGTTGGGAAAAGTGAGTGGCGACGTACAGACAGCCCACATAGAGCTGACACCACTGGGAGAGGATGTACGACACGAACTCTATGCCCTATGTGACCGCTACCCGCAGCTGCGGTTGCTGCAATACCAGGTGATGCCGGACCATGTGCATGTCATCCTGCAGGCCACCACCCGGCTACCGAAGCCGCTGGGGAGCCTCTTCTCGTCGTGGAAGATAGCCTGCGGGAGGGCCTACGGGCGGCTGACGGCGGCAACAACGGGCGCAAGCGCCCTTGCACGGGACAAAGCCGCGGGGCCGCTTCCCATCGCTGGCATGCCTAAAGGGGAAGCGGGAACTCCTTCCTGCGCCAGCGCCAAAGGACGGGACAAAGCCGCGGAGAACCTTTCCAACACAGGCCCTCTTGCTGGGGCTTTGTCGGGTGCGGCGGCGCTTGCGCCGCCAAAGAAATCACAGGAAACCCAGCCACAGCCAACCCCCTTCCGCCGCCTCTTCGCCGAGGGCTACAACGACCGCATCCTCCAAGGCAAAGGCCAGCTGCAACGCATGATAGACTACATCCGCGACAATCCCCGCCGTCTGCTCCTCAGGCACGCCAACAGTCCCTACTTCACCCTCCACCGCAACCTCACCGTGGCCGGTCACACCTTCGACGCCATCGGCAACCTCGCTCTCCTGCAAGCGCCCCTCATGGCAGTACACTGCCGCCGCCACTGGTCGTCCGTCGAACTCAATGCTTACGCCACCCGCTGCTCCGAAGCCTCACAAAAAGGCACTGTCCTCATCGGCGCCTTCATATCGGAAGCCGAGAAAGCCATAGCCCTAAAGGCCAGCGAGAACCACCGCCCCCTGATACACCTTATGGAGAACGGATTCCCCGACCTCTACAAACCTGTAGGCCAAGCCTTCTATGCCTGCGCCGAAGGGCGTCTGCTGCAACTGGCCCCATGGAAACACCACGCCACACATACCATTGTCAGCCGCGAACAATGCAACGCGCTGAACACCATGGCCGAAACCATCGCATCCAACTCATGAAACTCTCCATCATCATACCCGCCTACAACGCCGAAGCCTACCTGCCGCAATGCCTCGACAGCATCCTTGCGCAGGAACACTCGGGCTGCGAGGTCATCGTCGTTGACGACGGCAGCACCGACGGCACGGCGACCCTGCTGGAACGCTACCCCGACGTGAAGGTCATCCACCAAGAGAACCACGGCATGAGCACCGCCCGCAACCGCGGCCTCGACGAGGCCCGGGGCGAGTACATCCTCTTTGTGGACAGCGACGACCTCCTCACCGACGGCGCCCTCGAGACCCTCGTCGCCGAGCTCTCCGGCGAAGACATCATAGCCTTCAACGCCAAGAAACTGCACGACGCCACCGGCGAACAGACCTATCACCCCACCATCCGCGAACCCGAAACCACCGACGGCTGGACCTACTTCTGCCGCCACCGCCTGGAGGCCACGGACATCCACTTCGTATGCATCTGGCAGCGGGCCTACCGTCGCCAGTTCCTGATAGACAACAACCTGCGTTTCGCCGACGGCATCCTCCGCGCCGAGGACGACCTCTTCACCACCCAAGTCATGCTCGCCGCAAAAACGGTAAAAACCATCACCCCCTGCCTGTACATATATAGGATACGCGCGAACAGCATCACCACCACCGTCGACCGTCGCCGCTTCAACGACAGCCTGCGTGTGCAACGCCTGCTCGCCGACCTCTTCATCCCCCTCCAGGACGTGGACAAAAAGGCCATCTACCGAGTGTTGGCCTCGAACTACATCAACCTCTTCTCCCGCAAAACGAAGAACCTCTACGGCAACATCGACCACGAGATGCAACGGTGGGTCGACTGGCGGCAATTCCGCACCGTCTGCCTCACCCCCCGCCACCGCCGCCTCTACCACCTCATCCGCATCCACCCCTCCCTGTTCCGTTTTTATGAACTTTTAACACGATAACCACGACTGACAAAATGGCAGTCATGTACCTACCATCCCCTTATCAACTCCTTACCAACTCCTACCCAACTCCTACCAAAGTAGGTGTTGATAGGGTGAAAATAGGGTTTTGGAACTGACAAAATGGCAGTCGCCCCCCTCTGAGATATGCTTTTCACATCGATCGAATTCATGGTTTTCCTGCCGGTGGTCTTCGCCCTCTACTGGCTGTTGCGGCGGCAGGTGCGCTGGCAGAACCTGCTGGTGGTGGCCGCGAGCTATGTGTTCTACGGCTGGTGGGACTGGCGTTTCCTGCTGCTCATTGCCTTCACCACCGCCTGTTCCTACGCCAGTGGCCTGATGATCAAGCCCGAAGGCAGCCGCCGACGCAACCTGACCGTCATGTGGACCAACATCGGGCTGAATCTGGGCATCCTGGGACTGTTCAAATACTACGACTTCTTCGCCTCTGAGTTGGCCCGCCTGTTGGGATGCAGCGGCGACAGCGTGATGCTGAACCTGATACTGCCCGTGGGCATCTCGTTCTACACCTTCCAGGCGTTGAGCTATAGCATCGATGTCTATCGGGGCAAGATAGCCCCGACGAAAGACGTGGTGGCCTTCTTCGCCTACGTCAGTTTCTTCCCCCAGCTGGTGGCGGGTCCCATCGAGAGGGCCACGAATCTGCTGCCTCAGTTCCTGAGGGAGAGGAAGTTCGACTATGCGATGGCCGTCGACGGCGTGCGTCAGATGCTGTGGGGATTCTTCAAGAAGGTGGTCGTGGCCGACAACTGCGCCGTCTTTGTGGACAAGGTGTGGGGCGACATCGGAGCCTATGGCAGCCCCGACCTCGCCGTGGCCGCAGCGTTGTTCTCCATCCAGATCTACTGTGACTTCTCAGGCTACAGCGACATAGCCATCGGCTGCGCCAAACTGTTTGGAATCAAACTGATGCGCAACTTCAACGTACCCTACTTCAGTCGCGACATTGCCGAGTTCTGGCGCCGTTGGCACATCAGCCTCACCACCTGGTTCCGCGACTACATCTACATCCCCCTCGGGGGTAGCCGAGTGGCGAAGTGGAAGGTGGTGCGCAACACATTTATCATATTCCTTGTCAGCGGATTCTGGCATGGCGCCAACTGGACCTTCCTGGCCTGGGGTGCTTTCCACGCCTGCCTCTTCCTGCCCCTCATCCTGATGGGCAAGAACCGCAAATACACCGACACCGTTGCCGAGGGGCGTTGGCTGCCGGGAATCAAGGAATTGGGGCAGATGGCCCTGACCTTTGTGCTGGCGGCCTTGGGCTGGGTGCTCTTCCGCAGCCAGAGCATCGGTGAGGCCCTGGACTTCTACGCAGCCATGTTCGGTGGCGGATGGCATGGGTTCAATCCGCCGATGCGGGCCGTGGTCTTTGTGGCCGCGATGCTGTTGGTGGAATGGCTGCAACGCGGACGCGGGCACGGGCTAGACATGAGCGGTGTGCGCTACCGTGCGGTGCGCTATGCCTGCTATCTGGCCGTGCTGGCGGTGATATTCGTGTACGGCGTGTTCAACGAGACATTCATTTATTTCCAGTTCTAAAGCTCAATCAGAACCATCAGAACTATCAGAAAACTTTCATATAATCCATGCGACGCTTTCTAACAAAACTTGCAATCACGATAGCGGCACTCTTTGTCTTGGCCTACGGATTGGACTGGCTGATAACCAGTAACCTCAGGCATTCCGATGCGCGAATGTTCCACACCTACAATGCCATCTACAACGACAGCCTGCAGTGCAACGCCTTGATCATGGGCTCGTCGCGCGGACAGGTGCAGTATTCCACACGGATTATCGACAGCGTCACCGGTCTCAACAGCTACAATATCAGCGTCGACGGCCGCTGCATCGACGCCGAGGTGACCATCTATAACTTCTACCGCCGCCATTGTCCCAAACCGAAAGTCATCATACAGAACATCGACTGGGGCACCCTGCAGATGTCCAACGGATACGAGCGCGAGCAGTACCTGCCCTATCTGCGCAAGGACAACGACCTTTACAAGGAGATAAAGGAGCGCGAAGACTTCTCGTGGGCCGACCACTGCCTGCCGCTGATGCGCTATGCCGGATACCACGAAACGATAAAGGAGGGGTTGGGGATGAAAGCCAAGATGGCACGCCCGAAGAATATCGACCGAGGGTTTATCCCCACGGACAAAGAGTGGGACGGGGCGGCCTTCAGGGCTATACATGCCCTGGGCTTCACCGTCAACGACGAGGCCGTGGAGATTTTCGACCGCTACCTGCAACAGTGCAAGCAGGAAGGCATCGAGGTGGTGATGGTCTTCGCCCCATTCTACATCGGCGCCACCGAGAAGATGGGCAGCGATGCCGACTCGATGTTCGCTTTCTACCAAGGATTTGCCGACAAATATGGCTACCCCATACTCAACTATACCTACGACAGCGTCAGCTACGACACCCTCAACTTCTACAACGCCAGCCACCTGAACCGCCGCGGGGCGGAGCAGTTCTCGCTGAAGTTGGCGCAGGATTTAAAGAACCTATTGCAATGAAAAAGATACTACTTGTTTTCGGCACCCGCCCGGAGGCCATCAAGATGGCGCCCCTGGTGAAAGAACTCGGCAGCCGACCGGGAGAATTCGACACGAAGGTCTGCGTCACGGGCCAGCACCGTGAGATGCTGGACCAGATGCTGGAGGTGTTCGACATACACCCCGACCACGACCTGAACATCATGCAGCCGGGGCAGGACCTCTACGATGTTTCGTCGCGCATACTGCTTGGCATGCGCGATGTGCTCACACAGGAACGTCCGGACCTGGTGTTGGTACATGGCGACACGTCCACGTCGACTTTCTCAGCGTTGGCCTCTTTCTATCAACACATTCCCGTGGGGCATGTGGAGGCAGGCCTGCGCACCGGCAACATCTATAGTCCCTGGCCCGAGGAGATGAACCGACAGCTGAACGGACGCCTCTGCACCTGGCATTTCGCCCCCACGGAGACCGCCCGGAAGAACCTGCTGCGCGAGCATGTGGACGAGAGACACATCGTCGTGACGGGCAACACGGTCATCGACGCGCTGCACTGGGTGGTGGCCTCGGGCAAAGCGAAGGCACCGCTGTTCGGCCGCGACGAGCGTCGCCACATGGTGCTCATCACCGGTCACCGCCGCGAGAACTTCGGCGACGGCATGCGCAATATCTGCCAGGCCATCAACGACTTGGCCGGGAGATTCGAGGATGTGGACTTCGTCTACCCCATCCACCTCAACCCCAACATCCGCCGTCCGGTACAGGAAATCATTGACGGCAGCCGGAAGAATGTCTACCTGCTGGAGCCGTTGTCGTATCTGGAGTTCGTCGCCATGATGCAGCAGAGCACCTTGATACTCACCGACAGCGGCGGCATCCAGGAGGAGGCTCCCGCCTTTGGCAAGCCCGTGCTGGTGATGCGCGACACCACCGAGCGCCCCGAGGCCATCGAGGCCGGCACCGCCCGCCTGGTGGGCACAGACCGCAGCACCATAGTGGACGCCGTTACCGACCTGCTCACCAACGAAGAATCCTACCACACCATGTCCCACGCCGCCAACCCCTTCGGCGACGGTCACGCCGCACAACGCATTGCCGACTTTATCGTCTCGCATGAGTAATAAGAAAAACATCTGAGTCATAACTCAATGAAAGAATGACACGCTTTTCCGTCATCATGCCACTCTACAACAAGGCGTCCTACGTCCGCAAGGCCGTGGAGAGCGTTGT
>Ga0326511_10000770_pt1 | contig 27966 bp, 52 predicted proteins | sample 0_2496_0518_D_FD_203701 | JGI IMG/M metagenome (GOLD analysis project Ga0326511, IMG submission 203701) | Bovine rumen microbial communities from UC Davis, California, United States - 0_2496_0518 | ecosystem: Host-associated > Mammals > Digestive system > Stomach > Rumen | place: USA...
GTACAGGCAAATGTACCTTTAGCACAGAAATACTTACAAAGAGCAAAGAAAGAAATTTCAAACGTAAAAGATGCTTATTTGTTAGGTTTAGCACAGGCAGGGGTTGCTTCTGATAACCAACTTGGTTCAGTTTCATTAACTGCTGCTAATATCTATGCAACTTGTGTCGCATTGTTTGAAAAATTAGCAAGAGCAAACGCAATCGATGATGCAGGTTTAGGCGAAGATGGTAAAAGACCGTTCTTGATTTTACCTCCGGAAGTTATCTCTATTGTTAAACAGTCTGAGGAAGCAAAACACGCTACAACTTTGGGCGACCAAACAATCAGAAAAGGTGCTATTATGCAATTTGCAGGTTTTGATATTAAACAATCAACCGTATTTCCTGCACCGACAGCAACCACAGCACAAACAATTATTGCAGGTACAACAGAAGCAATTACATACGCTGACCAAATTCTTAAAACAGAATCTATCAAAGATAAAGATTACTTTGGTGATTATGTCCGTGGCTTGTATGTATATGGCGCACTTGTTGCACAGCCAAAATGCTTGGCTTCTGCAGCAGTTACAATCTAGTTTTAGAGAGGGTAGAGAGGGGTATTTTGCCCCTCTTTATCTGTAAGAAAGGAATTATTATGGCAACAGCAAAAAAAACAGCAAAAACGACTAAAAGAGTGGTTAAAAAAGTCGATGACTTAACAAATATTGTAGAAGAACAAAAAACAATATCTGATGAAGATAAAATTCTTGGAGTAAATCCCGTAGTTGAGACAAAAAAAGAATTTAATTATGAAAGCCCAATGGTACAATATAAAGTTACTAACCTTGTATTGAAAAATAAACCAATTACAGTAAACGGCGCAGTTATTGAAGCATTTATCGGCTCAAAGAATTTAAAAGCAAGAGAACAGTTAAGAGCAGGTGTCAAAGAAGTAATAACCTATAATGGAGATAAGAAAGAACAGTATAAAATAGAGGTATTATAATGACTATAACGGCTCAAAGGTTATTAACAGAATTAGGGCAGAAAGCGTGGAGCGGATTTAATTCAGATGATATGGTTTGGGATAGCGAAGATTCACTATCTGCAAAAGCCGAATTAAACTCTGCATTAAGATACTTGATAAATCGTGAGGACTTCCCGTTTAGGGCAAAAGAACAACCGATTATGGCTATTGGTGGAATTTCAAACTACAATCCGCCAATAGGACAAATCGCAAGTATTTATAACACAGATACAAGGGAAACGCTTTTATTTGTAGGTGATGGTTCGAAGTATGACAAAACAGAAACAGGCGAACCGACAGCATACTGGGTAGATTATAACAACCCTAATTCAAAAATACGACTTTACCCTATACCTGATAAGACTTATAACTATAACATTGTTTATAACCAATTCAAGCCGGTAAAAGACACAAACGGCAGTTTAAAATTTGAATTTACAAAAGAAGATGACTTTATAAATATGCCGTCAACTTTAGAATTTTTGTTTATGGATTGCCTTGTTTTAATGACTATGGCACAGAATAACAAAGACGAACAAGATGAAAACTACAGACCTACACTCAATGAATTTGAAGAAAGATGGAGAGTATTCAAAAGGGCTGCTAAACCGTCTAAAGTAACTGCAAGGGTGGTATGGTAATGGCAGTATCAGTAGAACCGCAAATATTCCAAAGTTTTAAAGGAATCAGAGAACTAAACGGAGTAAACGCAGGGGGCGAAATATCCGCCCTCGAATGTGATAATGTCGAACTCGTACAAACTGAAATCGGCTCAGGTACAGGTATAAAAACAATGGATGGTAACAGCGTATTATATACCTTGCCTGACGGTTACAAGATAAAAGGCATATTTGCATCTTTGCAAGAAGGCACTACATACAGATTTATTTATGCAGAAAACGACACAAAAGGGGTTTTATTTTACATAAATGTATTGAGGCAGCCGGAAATTATTATAGATAATTTGACTGTAACAGGTGAATGTAACGGCTTAACAATGACATCATCTGCTTATGATGTTTTTGTATTTACAAACGGAGTAGAAGTAAAAACGGTTTGTTTTACCGGAGATGTTGCCTATGGTGACAGAGTAAAAAGCATATCGGCAGTTGATTATTTAGGCAGAAGTATAAAATGGTTATCAATGACCGAATGGAACGGCTTTTTAGTGGTCGCAAGTCAATACGGAGTACATTCAAGCCATCAAAACGATATTTACACTTGGAACGATAATCCGCAAGATAAGGCGGATAGTTGGTATATTGATTTTTCAAAAAAAGTAACGGCTGTATTTTCTTATACAAGAGGGTTATATATATTCACAAATGAAGATATAACCTTTATAAACACAACCCCAAATGATACAGATAATGCAGTACAGGAAACAACGGCAGGGGTAGGATGTTTTAGTTATACTTCCGTAGTAAAACACGATTTAGGTTTATTCTTTTATGATAATCACCAAAAGAATATTTACTATATTCAAAACATTGATTCAGGGCAAACACGACCTGCAGGACCAGTCGCAAGAGAAATCCAATCGCATTTTAATGATGTTCAAACATTTAAGATGTTTAGTTGTATTTACAATAATAAAAATGAGGTATGGTGCTTAATCAATAACAGCATCTATATTTACAACTTTGTTTTAAGTGAGTGGGTACAGAGAACCGAACAGAACATAAATACTTTATGTCTTATAAAGAATGATGTTTTATCAGGCGGAGAAGATGGCAAAGTTTACGCAGAAAACATCAATACATTATTTGACGGTCAGTTTTACCCTGCTGTTTATCAGACTTCATTTATAAACTTAGGGTCTAACTCTAATCTCAAAAAGCAAAAAACCCCGTTATTATTAGTATTGAATGACAGTTACAGGAATGATTTTTGGGTACAATTAACAGTCAATAACAAAGATAAAAACCCGAAGCCAATAAGGGTAAAAGGTTCAGGCGGCGGAGTTTATGCAGCAAGTGAAGATAATGAAGATGAGATTATTCCTGATAACCAAAAATATGATTCTGCGGTTTATGCAGGTTATAATCCGTATTCTAAAAAAGTTGTAGAGATTTCAACACCTCAGACTTGGTACACAATGAGCATAAAAATATATACAACAACTCCGGGGCAGGGTTTTTATATCAATTCAATGGAACTAAAGAACATCAAAGCGAAACTAAAAACGAGGGGCAGATGATAATAGACCACATAAGAGATTATAAAGAATTTAAAAATTTATATGAATCTCGCCCAATGAATGATGGAATATTCACTTACGAATGGATTATAAATAACCCTCATTTATATTGTTTTTATGATGAAGAAAAAGGGTTTTTAAAAGGATTTATCAATATATATCAAGATAAAACAGGCAAATTATTTTTATCAGGAGTTGCAATACCTAAAATATTGCCCGATATAATAACTGCCATAATAACAGTATGTAATGCTTTTAATGATGATATATACTCTGAAACCGACAAAAGGGAAGCAAAAATTACATTATTAAAAGCAGGATTTAAAAAAATAAGCAAAAATTTATATGTGAGGTATAAAGATGGGGAAAAGTAAAGCACCTGAATACGCAACAGCAAGCTATAACACCGATGGACTTTTCGGGAGTTCAACAACAAGCGGTAAAAGTACAAATTACACCGCTCCAAGTTGGATGAAAAACACTATGGGAACAGTTGGGGGGAATGTAAATACGACTTTGCAGAATCTTATATCAGGTGATTTTGCAAATGACCCGAATTATCAGGCATATCAAAATAATCTAAATAGGCAAATGAGCCAGTCATACGATGCAAATGTATTAGGGCAGTTAGCTAATCGCGGTTTGATGCGTTCAAGCGGATTACAAGCTGCTACTAATGCTTTTGCTGACACTTTGGCTAATAACCAAATGAACCTGTACGATAACTACTACAACAGACAGGCAAATAACTTATCTAATTTGCTTAATACTTCAAATACTTTATATAACTACATTACAGGTATTAACACAGGGTCACAAAACTTGGCTAATAATGTAAGTAATTATAATTTACAAAAGGCACAAGTTGATAGTAACAATAACTTATGGAACTCAGTCGCAAATACGGCGGGAACAATAGCAGGCGCAGCAGCGAAATCTATATAATGAGGTAATAACAATGTCTTTATGGGATTTATTAAAAGGTAATAAAAAAGATACATTTCAGCAATATGCGGACAATATGCAACCATTACAGCAAAAATTGCCGCTTATTCAGGTAGAAGGCGGGATGAAAGCGGGCAACCCCGATAATTTACCAACCCCAAAGAAGTTAACACTCACAGAGAGATTATTTGGAGTACAGGCAACCCCGACAGATAGTATTGACCCAAATACAATGAATGTGACTGTATCTAATAATCCAAGAGTAGGCGGTTTATTTAATGATATTGCAAGTGGGGCAAGAGAAAATTTTGCTACGGGGTTCGCAGCTCCTAATTTATTTGACAAGCAAACATCAGACGGCAGAGATAAGGGCTTTGCATACAGATTAGGTGAGGGTTTAGGAACATTAGGCAGAATTGCAGAAAGTCCTTTAGGCAGGGGTTTAATAACCGCAGGTATAGTAGGTGCAACAGGCGGAAACGGATTAGAAGCGTTAGCATACGGCGGACAAGCAGGCGCATTAAATCAAAGATTAAGATACCAAGACCGTATGTTTAGAAACGAAATGATAAATAACGCTCAAAATTCATTACAGAACAGACCTGAATTTATGATGTTATCTGACGAAGAAAAACAACAAGCATTAAATAACGTAGCAAATCAAGTAAATAATGTTCGTGGGTATGTAACGAATGATGTTTATAACAACTTTGTAAGAGCGCAACAATTAAGAGATAACGCTGATTACAGAAATATGATGGCTAATTTGCAAATGCAGAATAATCAAGCATTACAAGACTTTAGAAAAGACCAAGCAGAATATCAAAGACAAAAAGATATTGCAGACAGACAGGACAGAGCATTAACAAGACAACTTACAGCACGAGGTCAAGATTTATCTTATGCAGGAACAATGGCAAGAATAGCAGCAGATAGAGAAAACAAATATAATAAACAGTTAGAAAAACAATACGAAAAACAAGAATTGATAAACGGTACATTAAATCAATTAGATGTACTAATGGATTTACATAATAAATTACCGCAAAATTATGCACCATTTGGAAGTAAAAAGCTAACTGCAATCGGTTCAGGATTGTTAAATAAGGCAGGATTACCAAATGATGATATGGCGGCATTTAATGGTGCTGCTAATATTGTTACTAATATGATTGCTAGAAAAATCGGCGGGGAAAAAGGTGTAATGACTGATAGAGATTTTGACAGAGCAAAAGCTATGACACCAAACATTTATGATACACCTTCGCAGGCACAAGCAAAAGTAAAAGCAATTTACGCACTTATGGGAGTTCCTTACGGTAAAGGCGGTTCAAAAAAAGTAGGTAAATATACGGTGAGGGTTAAAAAATAATGGCGATATATGAAATTACAGCACCAAACGGACAAACTTTAGAAATAGAAGGCGACACACCGCCAACAGAGGCAGATTTAGATGAAATTTTCAAATCTACAAAAACTGCTAAAGAACCAACGCGACCGAGTTCTAAAGGATTGTTTAAGTCTATGACAAACGAGGAGGTAAAAGACTATTACAAAAACGAATTAGCAAAACGTAAAGAGTGGGAACAAAATCACCCGATAATATCTAATTTACAAAAAGATTTTACCCCAAATTACCGCGCACAGCAAAAGGAAATGGAGTTAAGGGCAAAATATGGATATAAAGCCCCAATAGGTGAAGAACTTAAAAGCGGGCTAGCACAAGCGGGGCAAATACTTGTACCATCGGCTAATGTTGCAACTACTATTGCCACAGGCGGACTTTTGCAAGGCGGGACAAGGTTATTACCACGAATAGGGGCAGGCGCAGCGCAAGGCGCAATTCAAGGCGGAGTATTAACAGGAACACACGAATTAGGCGATAACGGGTTTAACAAAAATGTTATTCCTGAAACATTAAAAGGAACTGCATTAGGCGCAACAGTTGGCGCGGCGCTGCCTGTTGGGTTTGCGGGGTTACAGCAAACAGGGCGATTATTACCTATGACGGGAGGTTTTATTGGCAGAACTTTGGGAAGGTTACAACCTGAAACTATAAACAGAGCCGTGAACCCTGAAAGTATTGCCTTAGACCTAAGCCCAAAACAAGCGCAAAATTTATTAACCAATACTACTGAAAGAGTAAGAAACGCTTATAATAATTTATTAAAAGAAAGAGGGGAAGCAATATCATCAGCGGAAGAAAATTTGAGAAACAATACAAGCAGAATTAATGTTCAGGATGTATTAGATGATATTACAGGGACTTTTAACCAATACCAAGGCGAAAATGTAAACGCTGCAAGAAACTTAACAGGGAATTTAGAATCTAACCTTAATGACCTTGTAGAAAGCGGAACAAGACCGATTGATGATACATATTCATACATTCAGCAATCAGAAAGACCGAATTTCTATTCAAAACAGAAAGAAGCAGAAGCATACGACATATTGAGTAAAGCTACGGGGAAATCTGTCAACTGGTTAAAATCTCAATTAAATAGTAACAATTTCGGCAAAGGCACAGGGAAGAGAAAAGAGTTTATAGACAATTTAGTTGCTAATCTTGACGATAGACTTGAGATATTAAAAGGTGGGGATGCAAACGATTATGCTCATTATTACAATGCTAATTTAGGTTATGGTAACCGTGATATGTCTGATGTTAATGCCGTAGAGAGATTAGTAAGGCAAGCATACGATGATATAATAAACCGCAATTTTACAAATGAAAGTATTGACCCGCTTAGCCGTGAAATTGCAGGGGCGGAACAATCATACAGATACTTATTAAGAGATTTAGCAGAAAATTCAAGAAATCCGCAAGCCCTTAATGTGGCAGAAAACAGATTAAACAATTTAGTAAAAGGATTACCCGAAGAAGTACAAGAAGATTTTGCCAATAAATTTGTAAATGATACAGATAACATAATCAGAGATAGAAACACAATATCACCAATAGATTTGCAAAAAATGAAGCAGCAAGTCGGGCAAATGACAAACTGGGCTGACACAACACGACCAAAAATTCAAAATACGGTATTAGAACAAGTTTACGGTAAAATGCGTGGCAGATTAGAAGATGTAAGCCCTGAACTTGCGCAAGCCAATAAAGATTTTGCAGCGTTGAAAAGTTTTCAGGAAAACGAAGGATTAAAAAGAATATTGAATCCGGGGGATAATATTGATTCGGCTTCAACAACATTAAGAAATTATGATAATTCCGTAACCAAGGGGAATGTTGGAAGAAACGTCAAAGACTTAGAAAGCACTTTGGTAAAAGCAGGGGAAGAACCATTTTTGAATACCGTTGATGATATAAATGCCGCTATGGATCTAAACAATATCAGAACAACAGGCGATAGTTTATGGTCAAACATAGGAACAGCCGCAGCAAGACCATTATTAAAACTTGCAAGAGCATACAACCGTTCTGCTTTACCTAAAGCATTTAATAACATCAGAAATGTTTTTCAGCGTTCAGCCGTTCCTTTATCACAAGCCCCTAGATTTTATGTAGGAATTTCAAACGATGATGATGATTATTTAGACGAATAACTGCCCGATTTGTAAACCTCTATTCTATTTATAGAGGTAAAAAATATGGCATTAAAAGAATTTGAAGCAGGCGAAAGCATAAGAGCGGTTGAAACAAACGCAAACAACCACTATTTAGAGAGTTTAATTAGCGAAGCAGCGGGGGATTTAAGAACCTATTTAGAAAATGCTATTGCACAATTAGAAGGCAATTTTGTATTAACGGGTTCTATTTTGGCAATTCCTTATTCAACTGTACCGATAGGATATTTAAAATGTGACGGTTCAAGTCTGTTAAGGGAAGATTACGCAGACTTATTTGAAAAAATCGGCACAACTTACGGCGCAGCTGATGATTACCATTTCAATATTCCTGATTATCAGGGGGTATTTTTGAGAGGTTACGGCGGGAGCGCAGCATCTTTAGGGACAAGACAAGCCCAAGGGCTGCCAAATATCACAGGGACTGCATTATTTAAGGCGCAAATTGAGAACGCATCAGGCGCGCTGTATATTTCAAGCCCAAATAGGATAAAAGAATATGCAGATGGAGGGAATTATGGTGACGAACTTGCCTTTAACGCATCTCGCTCTAATTCTATTTACGGTGCTGCAAACGAAGTCAGACCCGTCAATATGTCTGTTATATGGATTATCAAGTATTAAGGATTAAATAATGTTAGTTTTTTTATGGAAAGAAGATACAAAAGAATATTTAAGAACGCAGGAAGCGCAGAAAAACCCTAAACGACCGACAGAATACTTAATGCCTGCTAATTCAACAACTGAACAAATACCGGATATTGCAGAAAATCAGGTTATTGTTTGGGGCGGGGGGCATTGGAAAGTTGAACCTGACTTTAGAGGTCAATATATGGTTAATTCCGATATGATACCCGAAGAAGTGAAAGACTTTGGGGAATTACCAAGCGGCTATGTGATTATTTCTGCTGAACAAATAGAGATTTTAAAAGAAAAAGGGTCAAATTATTTCATTATCAAAGACGGTGAACTTATTAAAAACCCCGATTATGAAAAGGAAGAAGAAGAAAAAGAGAAAAAACGTATTGCAATGCTCAATATGACAAAATACGACTTTTTCAAGTATGTTTGTGCGCCTTACGGCATAACATACCCGCAATTAGTACAATTTGTTAACTCAAATGTAGAAACAGCAGCAGCTTGGAACTTATGCGAAAGAGTTTACAGAGGGGATGAGTTATTACTTCCTGCAATAAAACAGGTTATCCCGTCAATGACAGATGAATTATTAACCCAAATTTTTGAAGAGGTGAACAATGACAATATCAATGGATGATAGCGGAACTATCAGAATATTTCAGGGTGACACAGGGGAAATTGTTATAGACGGTTTAAACCCTGATAAAAACTATTATGTTTATTTTGCTATAAGAGATGAAAACAGAAACCTTGTAGGTAATGAATTGATGATAACTTCAAACAATTCAGATAGCGTGACCTTTAAATTAGGCGCAAGTTTGACGGATTTATTGACTGTACCTGCAGGAGAGCCATTTGCTATCTATTATTACGGGGTAAAAATCACAGAAGCGGGGTCAACTGATGAAGATACAGTTATTCCTGAACTTGGAGGACAAAGACCGATGATAGTATTCCCTAAAGTTGTAGAGGGTGTTCAATAATGGTAAATATCCATGTAAATGATAATAACAATCAGATCCGAATAAATGTACCGGGGATAAATAATACAGTATCAACACAATCAACAAACCCGAATAATAATGTTTCATCCACAATAGGGAATGAAACATTTTATAATGGTTTAGCCAAAGAGTGGGCAATATCGTCTAATTTAGTACAAGGGCTAGATTATTCATCAAAATACTATGCAGGCAAGGCAAAAGAATCAGCAGATATAGCAGAAAGTGCTATTGAAGATATAGGCACTGCAAAGGATGAAGCAATAGACGATATTACAGATGCTAAAACAGATGCAATATCCGATATGGAAACTGCAAAGCAGGAAAAAATAACAGATATTGAAAATACTGCATCTGATTTTGAGGATGATTTAACCTTATTAACCCAAAGAGCAGAAACAGCAGCAACAAACGCACAAAATTCAGCAGATTATGTTGTAAATAACGCTCCGACTGCAACAGTAACTCAAACATCAACAGGCGCAACTATCACAACAAAAGACTTAACACACGGGACAACAACTGCCAATATATTAAACGGGGCAAAGGGTGATAAGGGCGATAAAGGTGACCAAGGGGAACAAGGTATCCAAGGGATCCAAGGTATTCAAGGGGAACAAGGTATCCAAGGGATACAAGGCGAACAGGGAGAAAAAGGCGATAAAGGTGATAAAGGCGATACCGGAGATGACGGCTATTCTCCGACTGCAACAGTATCAAAATCGGGAAATACTGCAACAATAACAATTACGGATAAGAACGGGACAACAACGGCTAATGTTTATGACGGTGTAGGTTCAATTACAGATGTTCAGGTTGATGGCACTTCGGTATTAGACGGCAGTATTGCAAAAATAGACTTAACGGGCAAATACGATGCATCCAACCCTGACGGCTTTATTTCAGGCATAACATCAAGCGATGTAACAACTGCATTAGGCTATACTCCATACAATGCAACAAACCCGAATAACTATATATCAGCAAGTGCATTAACGGGTTACGCAACGGAAACGTGGGTGAGTAATCAAAACTATGTCAATAGCACGACATTAGCGACAACATTACTTGATTATGTTACAAATACAAGTCTTACAACAACTCTTACAGATTACCAACCGTTATTAGTAAGCGGTACAAATATAAAGACATTAAACGGTAATTCTATTCTCGGTAGTGGTGATTTGACTCTCGATGGATTACCAAGCCAAACAGGACAAAGCGGGAAATTCTTAACAACTGACGGAACAGATGCAAGTTGGGGAAATCTGCCTATTGCAACGGCTTCAACCGTAGGAGTAGTAAAACCTGATAACGCTTCTATAAGAGTAGATAATGATGGAACATTATCAGCAATATGCCGTAATGTCGGCGAGATTATAAGTTCAACATTACCATTAACAGATGCAGGGTTACATTTGTTAGACGGTTCATTATTGCAATATGGTATTTACAAAGAGTTTATCGGTTATATAGCAGATTTGTACGCAGAAAATCCTAGTGCTAATTACTTCACAACAGAAAGTGCTTGGCAGAGTTCTGTATCTACTTACGGTTCTTGCGGTAAGTTTGTTTATAATGCTACTGATAATACTGTAAGACTTCCTAAGGTATCTGATATATTACAAGGTACAACGGATGTCACGGCTTTAGGTGACTTGGTTGAAGCTGGCTTGCCAAATATAAAAGGTACCTGGACATCAGTAACAGATGGAGGTCAATTATCAGGCGCAACATATCAAGTATCTGATTATAGCGGAGATTTATTTGATAGAGGAGATAGTGGTGGTTGGGGAACTGCAAGAAAGTTAGGTTTTAACGCATCTCGCTCAAGCTCAATATATGGTAAATCTTTAACAGTCCAACCACAAACAATTAAATGTTTTATTTATATAGTAATAGCCAATTCCGCTAAAACAGAAATACAAGTTGACATAGATGAGGTTGCAACTGATTTGAATGGCAAAGCAGATGTTGATTTAAGTAATATGTCTGCAAGCCAATCAGCCAAGAATGAGATTACATCTTGGGGTATGCCTGATTATAGTGGGCAAATAAGTCTATCCGCAGGAACAACAGAGCAGACTTATACTGCTCCTTCTAAAGGCTATATAGGATATAACTTTATGATGCAAGGCAATAATACAGGATATGTAAAAGTAAATGATATTACTGTAATTACAGATAGACCTGCGGGTAGTTCTTATTATGATTTTATTTCAGGAATTATACCTGTAGATAAAAACGATGTAATTAAATATTGGTCAAATAATTCATCTGGATATTATAATAACTTTCAATTCTATCCAATGAGAGGAGCTAACTAGTGAGATATTACACAATACAAAATAATTCAATTCTTATAGCAGAAAATAGACAAGCTCTTGAAAGATTTTATGATAATGTTTTAGAACTTCCAATAGATTATGAAGAAGGTAAATATATTATTGAAGAAGGAGAGCTTGTTTTAAATCCTGATTATGAGAAAGAAGAAAAACAAAAAGAACGTGAACGGCTTGATGCACTTTCAATGACCCGTTCAGACTTCTTTGACGGTATGATTATGGCTTTTGGCTTGGGTCAAACAGAACTTAGAGCAATAATTGAAAATATATTAAACCAAATAAATATAACCGATGTACAAATTAAGGTAGCATTAAATAACTTTGATAACGCTTTGAACTTCTACCGCAAACATACGTTATTTACTTTATTGAATAACGTACCTATTCAAGTATCTGATGATATGACTTTAGTATTTACTTCTGATATTTGGGATAAGTTCTTTGATACAAAAGATTATCACGAGTTGCAGAAAGCTATACAAGTAAAACCAGAACCTAAACCAACAGAAGAACCAGTAGAAAGCGAGGTTGAATAATGGTAGATAGTACAAATTTGCCCGAAGTAGATATAAATGCTATTGCTACGGATTTGAATAATAAAGCTGACAGAGATTTGGTTAATTTGAGCGATAGTGGAAAGAATGTAATTGATAGCGGTTGGGTTAAAAAATATTATCAAGCAGTAGGATCTGAAACAACACTTAATGCTCAAACCACATACGAATATGATTTATCTAGCTATTTGCCAGACGATAGCAATTCCTATGATGTTTGTTACTATGCAATGGGAACTACAGGTACATCTCAAGGTGACAAAGCAGAAATTAGCATAGGAGGTGGAGGAAGTGGAGTAGAAGATGTAGCAACATATCGTGCAGCGATGGTACTAAACGTAAATGGCACAGCTTTCCCTTGGTGTGCTAGTGGAAGATGTGTTATTGGACATTACAGGCGATTTTATATACGTCAAATAGCTAACTATAATTGCAAGCTTGGTCAGCTAAGGTTTTACGGTTATAAAAGAATAGGAACTAATACATAAAAAGGAACAACTATAATGCAAACACAACCACTACGACATCCAAGCCCGAACCCTATAAGCTTCGGAATATACAAAGGAAGTAAAATAACTGCATACGGTGAATATACTTGGGGAGTATTCAAGGGTTACAGAATAGAAATATACAACGCAAAAGAACATAATCAAAAGTTGCAATATGTCAGCGACAGCCGAACCCTAAAATGGTTAAAATCAAAATTGATATATATACAAGATGGTATTAGAAAAGTTTTAAGGAGTGAGTAAATATGATACATCCAATCAAAGCAATCCACAATTTAATTTTAAAGAACTTTATTAAAGACGCATTAGAAAAACTACCTGAGTACAAACAGGCGGGTTTAAACTATTTGAGGACACATAAAGATGAAATTCTGGAAACAGTTAAAAAAGCGATTGCATCCGCAGTCAAAAAGTTTATTGAAAACAAGGCAAAAGAAATCAAAGCCAAAGTGGTGGACATTACAGCTTCTACCAACTAAGCGGGGTTTTTGGTTTTGGTTCAATATTAGATTTTAGTCGTATATTGTAAAGCTTTGAGGGTGAACCCTCAGACCGTTTGTATATGATGTACGGCACAAGTTTTAGGGCGGTGCCTCCTTTCATCACAGACCACAGTTGTTCATTCGCCGCCCTTTTCTTTTTAGGGGGAAATTATGATACATTACAAATCAGCATTTACAGACTTAACACCGGAACAATTAGACGGATGGTTAAAAGTAAACAGAGAGCAGCTAATAGGCAGTGCAGTATTTACAAGTGCAAACAAATTAACCGCTAAAATTATCCGTTGGGTTGAGGGGTTGAAGTGTAAGAAAAAGGGGTTTATTCCGTCACATACAGGGGCAATCATTGAATATATGAATGACCTGTATATTTTTGATGTAAAACCGTTAAGGTCAAGCGTTCAACCGCTGAAAGACTATTTACTCAATACTGATGATGATTATATCCTTGTATTACGCAACTTTGAACTTGATACAAAGATGTTTTCATTGAATTGTATTTATCACATCGGGGATTTCTATCCGTTTATGAGTGCTATAAGAAGCGTATTTACAAAACGGCAAACAAAGAACGCTCAGCACTGTTCGGAATTTTATTTGAGGGAATTACAGAAACAAAATCTATTCCCTTATGCAAATGCTGAAATATCACCTGATGAATTATTACATTTATTGGTAAAATAAGATGATAACAACAAGGCAATATTTAAGACAACTTGATAAACCAACCCTGCGCAAACTGTTTAAACTTGCGGATCTGACAGAATCTGAGTATTGGCTTGTGATTTATGCTTTTGTAGAAGAAAGATTAAGGGAGAATACTTGTATGAAGCTTCATATCGGCAAAACAAAATATCATACAATGCTGAATGAAGCGTTGATAAAAATAGAAACTACTATAAATCAACTTGACAAAGTACGGACTTTATGACGAATTGTTCGGACATTTTACTGCTATAGGCCTCTTATAATGCAAATTATAGGAGGTTTTTATTATGCAAAATTACGGTATGAACGGATATTACAACTCTTACGCTCAGAGGTTCAGTCCGTTAAAAATTTATTCAGTATCAAACATTATGGAGGCAAACGCAACTCCGGTAGAAAACTTAGACCCGATATTTTTCTTCAACAGATCAGAAAATGTCATTTACAAAAAACAAATTGACGGGACCGGGGCAGCACCGATACAAATTTATAAATTAGCCGAGCCACAACATGAAATTTCGAACGAAAACACATCGGCGAATATAAATACCTATGAAGAAAATTTTAAAGCCGTAAATGACCGTTTAGACATCTTGCAAAAATCTTTTGATGATTATGTTCAGAAGATGGAAGAAAAAGGGGGTAAAAAGTAATGAACCCTATGCAAATGAAAATAAATCAGATTATAAATAGCAATCCACAGGCAAAACAATTTTACGAGCAAATGAAAGGTAAAAGTCCGATGGAGTTGAAACAGTACGCACAGAATTTAGCACAGAGTAAAGGTATCAATTTGAATGAGTTTTTGAATCAGTATGGATTATCCGTCAATTAAGACGAGAAAAGAGATTTACACTAGCACGAAAGGAAAAGAAAAATGGATGATTTTTCAAGTAACGGCGGATTATGGCTATTCGCTATTTTAGCCCTTATGTGGGGCGGTGGTTTTGGCGGTTTTGGTAACGCAGGATTTGCAAACGCTATCGGTTATCAGAATTTAGCAACTCAGAACGATGTTCAAAGAGGTTTTGACAATCAGAACTCTATGGGGAACCAAAGAGAGATTTTGGCAGCAGTAACAAACGGAACTGCTCAGAGTGTAGCAGCAACTAATCAGGCATTTCACGATAACTTAAATGTTATTCAGGACAAATACGGCGAATTGACAAGAGATATTTATGGTGTTTCAGGTCAAGTTGCACAAGTATTAGCAAATCAAAATGCTTGCTGCTGCGATACTAAAATGCTGATTTCTGAAACAGCCGCACAAAATCGTTATGATGCACTCAAAAACACAAACGACATCAACGCTGTAACAATAGGACAAACACAAAAAATCCTTGATGCTATGGCACAAAACAAAATAGAAGCGTTACAAGGCAGAGTAAACCAATTAGAACTTGCTAACCAATTAAGCGGAGTTGTGAAATATCCTACGGCTATGAATTACACCGCAGGTCCTTCTCCATTCTGTAATTGTGGTTTTAACGGCTTGTATGCGTAACGGCAGGGGGATTATTCCCCTTGCCTTTTGAAATGAAAGGAAAATAGAAAAATGGTATGTTTATGTAATAACTTAACTCACAGAGTAGCAACAGTAATTAACACAGGAACGGCGATTCAGTTAAATGTAACCGATTCAACAAATATAGGCGATGAAGAAAGATTTAATTTAGCGGTATATAAAACAGTTTCAGCACTTGCTACAGGCGATCCTTTACCCGTAACAATAACGATTAACGGAGTAGCAGATGTTCCCGTAAAGAACGCATTTGGCAAGCCGTTACTTTCAAATGTAGTGCCTTGGGGTAAAACTTACGGAAGATTTGTTATGGGCGGAGCAACAACAACCGCTGCAGATAGTTATGTAATACTCAAAACCCCTTGCTATGCTTAAAAACCTTAATACATTTGCCAATTTGGTACAAATAGCAAGTTATCAAGAGTTATTAGAGCAGGCAAATAATGATGATTTGATGGAAGAATTGCAACATCAAAACAAAGCGTATTTAGAGCAAATCTTAAATATGCAAAAAGAGATACTAACAAGATTAGAAAGGTTAGAAAATGTACGATTTAGCAGAAGCGATAGAAATATATAACGAAGAAAAAGCAAAGAACCCGAAATATGATGAGGTCATTGTGGCTGAATGGAAAGAGGATATGCCGGAGCAGTTTACAATGTTTCACCTAAAAAAGAGATACGGCTGTCATATTGTAGATAAATCAATGTATGAAAAAGCAGTTGATTTATTAGAGTGGGCAGACGAACGGGGAACAGGCGCAAAATGGAGTGTATCTGATATAAAATCAGTATCAGGCATAGACTTTAGTACAAAAGAATACACTTTATTAGACTTTGCTTATGTAATGAATATGTTATGGAGTGATTATTGCAACGTATTCACAGATGCAAACATCTATATAAAAATGAGCAAAAACTATTTAGAGGATGCGGATTATATGGGTGATGCATCAGAGCGGGCATATCACAACGCAGTAAAACGAATCCGATATTTTGAATAAATAACTATTCCCTCCCAATGAACCGGGCAAGAAATTGCCCGATTTTGTTTTATAATAATATAGAGTTATGGAACAAGGGAAAAAGAAAAGTTTTTTAAATAATTTATTAGGGCTTCCGGAAGATGCGAAAGTAAATTATACTTTTAACCCGATGGATAACAGTATAATGAAAATATCTTGGAACTCCCCAAACGACGGCAAACCTAATTTATTTAATATGCTTATGAATTTAGAACCGTACACAATTAGAATAAAGGACAACCACTAATGCAAATTGATGTTAATTTAACTTGGATTATAGTACTTTTAGTTATCGCAATAGCACTATTCTTATTGCACAATTTAGGCGGTCTTAAAATCTTTAGTAAGCCCGATAACAAAATGGTTAATCAATTCCTTGATAAATTCCCTTTGGTATCACCTGAATTTTACAAGAAAACCAAAACAGAGCAACTTGCAGAAAATAATCAGGAGATCCACGAAATAAACAAAAGAATTGATGAGTTAGAAGTTACTTTTGAAGAACTCAACAAGAATATACAAAAACAACTTGATGCGATATTAGAGGAGTTAGACAAACGCAATGGATAAATTCGTAGAATATGCACCGATTTTAATAGTTGTTATTGCTTTTTTCATTCAGCAGAGAATATTTGTAACTCCTGACCAAATGAGCGAAAAGTTTATTGCTTTTGAACAGCATTTAGAGAATAAATTTGTATTGCAGCAAACACACGACATTGCAATTTCAGAGATAAAATGTGATATTCAAGCAATAAACGAAAAACTCGATAAAATTTACGATATTTTAATAAAAGGATAAGGAGAAAAAATATGTATGATTTAAACGATTACCGCAGAAATTTGGCAGCAAGCCCTCTTACAGAAAGAGATATGCAATATTATAATAACTATATGCAAAAACCTGTTTATGCTAATATCGCAAGGCAACAATTAGAAAAAGGGGCTGTATCTGACAAAGATTTACAAATATATAATAGAAATTTTGGAAACTCTTTATTTGATTTCTTAATGCGAAGATAAAATTTATAGTATTTTAATTAAGAGCTAGTGCTATTATTCTGCTACTTTAGCAGAGGATTATCTTCATACGGCAATAAGCAAAATAAACGATAAAAACCATCGGCATATGTATCAGGGATAATAGTATTCCATTCTGAATTATATTCATCGGAATACATTAAATCACCTTTTAAATCGTATACAGTAATAACATTAATTCGTTCTTTTTTATTTGCGCAATCAATATTCCAACGGCTAATAGTATACCAATACGGTTTATTATTTATTGGAAATACTTCCTTAGCATCTTTTCTCAAAAACTTTGTCCAAAAAGTTATAACATCGCCCGAGCGTTCTATTGAACTCATATCAATATATTTTTTCTCAAATATTTCTCTCCACTCGGCAGCAAAGACAGGAGATGCAAACAATAAAACTAATAATAACGCTAATACTTTTTTCATACTTAAAAAGCCCACCCTTTATTTTCTACTTTATTACCTCTAATTTGCCGCCATTCAAAACCATCTTTAAAATATAAAACCCACACATCACCTGTTTTTGTATCTGTTAAGACTTTTGGAATTGATTTAAAATCTGAATACATTGTTTGAAGTTGGTATCTTCCTATTTCATTTGGCTTAATATATAAACCTATTAAAAGCCCTATTGCAATTAAACCTATTATACTGCTTAAATATAATAATATTCTTTTCATACTACCTCGCTATTGTACCCCACCAACGAACTTCACCGATAACGGCAAAATCATAATCTAATTCTTTTGATAAATCTACCTCAAAAGGTTTGTATTTTGGATTATCAGATATGACATTTATTTTATTAGGCGGCAGGAATTGTAATCTTTTAGCCATAAGTTTATTATTCAACCTTACGCAATATATTTTACCATCTATAACATCTTTTCTTGTATGATCTACAATGAGCATAGAGCCACCCTCTATTGTAGGGAGCATACTATCACCCTCTGCCGGAACATACTCTGATAAATTCTTGCTTAACCCTAAAGAACGAGCAAGTATTTTAGGAATAGGATAAAAACCTGTACTGGTTTCATCTGCTATCTCTATTCCGTACCCCATAGATGCTGACAAATTACCCCGAACCGGAAGCATAATACAATCTTCTGATTCTTCAATAACTTGCTTTTTATTCTGTATTTTATTTAACTCATCTTTGAGAGCATATATCTGAGTTTTCAATTTTTCAACAGTTTCAGGGGATAATTTTTGAGGTTTCAAATCAACATTATAAACCTTTTCAAGTTTTTCTATTTCTTCAAGCGTAACTTGGCTTGAAGTTTTAACTCTGGCAGACACCGTTGCACGAGTAATATTTAATGCTCTTGCTATATCAGACTGATTAACTTTTGCATTTGTTAAGTTTTGTAAAGTGTCTATAACTTGCGCTATTGTGGACATTTAACCCTCTGTAATATATTTGTATGATATTTGTTAGATTAGCATTTGACATTTATCAAACATTGTGGTATCTTAATACCATAATCAGTTTTTGGAGAAATGAATATGGTAAAAATACACATTAACATTCCTAAAGAAACAAGACAGGAACTTAAAGTTCTTGCAGCTTCAAAAGATGTTTCATTGAACGCTCTAGTTGGAGATTTCATTGAACGTTGTTTGTTAGAGATTAAAAAGGAAGCTGCTTAGCAACTCCCAAAATAATCTCCAAGATAACTAAATAATAGCACAAAGCGGACAATAAATCAAATTGCCCGACAGATTAAACTGTGCTTTTTTACAAAATTTTACACAGAACATTGAAAATTGAATAAAGCGTAAACCGACTGGAAATAAACAGCGTAGCAACGGAGAAACTTAATTAAAAGTTTTTATAATCGGCGGTGATTTTATATTGCCGCCACTTACGAGAACTTAACCCCTTTTGAGTACGGCAAACACTATAAATTATAGGAGAGAAACAGTTAAGTAAATAAAAAATAACCACAAATCGCTCAATCGTATTAAACCCGCCGGAGAAAGTTTGCCCTCCGGTGGTAAGGGGTTTTAATAGAGGAGATTACAACTATGACGGCTTATGAAGAACATTTATTATTACGCAAAGAGTTAAAGAGAGCAAATTTAATATCAAATGTAATTGTTGCAGCAATTTTGATACTTGTATTTGCAATAAATTATATGAGAGTTTATGGAGGATAAAATGCTTAAAAGAATTTGTGATTATTTTAGATCCGGAAGTTTGGAAGATGAGTTTGAACAGTATAAAGCATTACACAAATATGCAGTATTGAAAGCAAAAATGATTATGTATTATGAAGTAGTTTTGGCAAACTCTGTAGAATTACCGCCATTTATGGGTGGAGATACACCGGAGAAATGCGCAGACAGAGATATAAAAGAACTAGCATTAAACGATATAAACAAGTTTAACGAATCGTATGAAAAAGCGTGGTGTGAAATAGCACCGAATCTAACTTAAGTCCATTATGACAAACTATGGCGGGATCCCTATACTTCTACATTTATGTTATCTACCCGCCATTTTTTTTTGGAGGTTTATTATGTGCGGATATGATCCATTTTATTGGTATGAATACGACTTAGACAATGAATATAAAGAAAGGATGAGCGATGGAGTTGGAACAGTTGACGGACAAGGAACTGGAATTGATGATATACGAATACAGAAACGAGATCAGAAATCCGAGAATGTTAAAAAAGTTGTTAGAAGAACGTAAAAGGAGGTGGACAGAATGAAAAGACTTATACAGATACAGCAACAATTAAAAGCACCAAAGAACCAAAGAAACTCATTTGGCGGATACAATTTTAGAAGTTGTGAGGACATTTTAGAGGCTGTAAAGCCATTACTGGCAAAACATAACCTTGCTTTAATAATAAATGATGAAGTTACGTCAATAGATGGTGGTTTTGAACTTAAAGAACAAACAGAAAAAAAAGCAAAACATTTAATAACATCAAACAGAGTATACATTAAATCAACGGCTACTATATATGACGAAGAGGGGAAAGAAATCGCGCACTCATCTGCACTTGCAAGAGAAGAAGAAACAAAAACAGGTATGGATACAAGTCAATTAACAGGCGCAACAAGTTCATATGCAAGGAAATACGCATTGAATGGTTTATTTGCTATTGATGATAACAAAGATCCTGATTCAACAAACAAGCATGGTAAAGAGATAACTCAAAGCGAGAGTAACGATATAGATATTATTGAAGGTTTAAAGGCAGCAGATAACGTAAAGAACCTTGAGGCATACAAAGAAAAATATAAAAGTAAAGTTGCAAATATAAACGCATTTAAACAGGCATACTTCAAGAAATTAGCAGAATTGAACAAGAAAGCATAGGAAAATGGATAGTTTAGATTATGCTCAGGAGTTGCGTTCTATATCAAACGATTTAAAGAACGCGGCTTTTGAGTACAAAAAGGAAAGAGCATTATATGCAGAGGCATTAAACACTCTGACAAATTTAATTTATTTAACCGGGCTTCACGATAACAAAGCGAGTTTTGAAAACAAGTTAGCAATGTTATTATCCACACCGCAAGCAAATACGGCTCAAAAGTATATATCACAATTTAACGAATCAAGAGCCAATTACAAAGGTTGGGAGATGGTTTGTGAAGCCTACAAACAACAGATTTCGAGTATTCAGTCAGTTATCAAATATAATCTAACGGCAGAATTAAATACCAATATAGTAAATAAATATGAAAGGGTTTACTAATGGATGACAGAGCAAAATACCTTTTAGAAAACAGAGAAACTCGCAGAGCGCAATTAAGACAAGAAGAACGAGCAAAAAGTGCAATGATGCACAGATTATATAAATTTCAAGCAAAGCAACGAAAGGAAAACACAATGAAAACATTAACAGCAACGGTAAATAAAAGACCAAATTCACCTGATTTTGTAATAGGTAGTTTCGGATTTAAAGCAGAGGATTTAGTCAATTATTGCAACTCAAAAGGATATATCAATTTTGACATCCTTAAAGGTAAAGAATCCGGAGAGTATGTAAAAGTTTCAGATTACGGAGTAGAAGAAGTGTCAAAAACGGACACACAAGAAATTATGAAATTTGATGATGAGGAAATACCATTTTAAGGAGGGGTAAATGGCAAAAAGATTTGTTGATACTGAATTATGGCAAAAACAATGGTTTCAGGAATTATCAACAGTAAATAAATTGTTAGTTTTATATATTTTCCAAAATTGTGATAGTGCAGGAGTTTGGAATACTAATTATAGGCTTGCAAGTTTTATTATTGGTGAACCTGTGGATGAAAACGATATCAAATATATCAATAAGCAAAATGAAATGTTTGAAAAAATTGATGATGATAAAATTTTTGTTTTAGATTTTATCAAGTTTCAATATGGAACATTATCAGAAAATTGTAAACCTCATAAACCTATTATAGAAAAATTAAAAAAATATGGTTTATATGAAAGGGTATTGAAAGGGTATTCAAAGGGTAATGAAACCCTTGAAGAAAAAGAAAAAGAAAAAGATAAGGAAAAAGAAATTAATGATCCATACATTAATCCAGTAGTAAACAGTTTTAAATCTGAATATTCAAAATTGTTTAATTGTAGAGTGTTTTTAACATCGCAAGAATGTAATAAACTTTGTGAACTGGCAGCAGATATAGAGGGTTTTAAGGAAACAATCCCTATTGTATTAGAGAAACTAAAGAATATTGATTTTGGGTTTGACAATTTCAAACCAACAGCAAGTTGGCTGTTAAAGGATAACAACTATACAGCAGTATTAAACGGAACTTACGACAAGCAGGAATCAAAAGAGGATGCAGTATTTCGAAGGTTACGGGAAAGGAGTTTAAGTGGATAGGATAGAATTTTTGCAAGAAGTATTTAACTTTTTCAGGGTTGATCCGACAAAGAATGAGCATTTATTAACTCAATATGATGCTGCATTATCGACAAAAGAACCGATAGACTGGCAAAAGTTATACAATTTGATTTTAAAAGAGGCTGAATCAAGAGCATTGCCAACCCCTAAATGGTTTAGAGAAAGGTTTTATAAGTGTTATAAACAGGATGATGGCAATTATGGTACACCGGATGGAACAAAAATCCGGATGGTATTAAGAGCAGAAAACGGAAAAGAAGAAATCAGAGAGGCAGAAACATATCATATCCAATACACTTTAGAAGAAATGAAAGAATACAAGCAAAGACAATACGGAAAGAGTTTTGTTTCACTTGCTTATTATTGGGAATCAAATAATCCTGATAAATACGAGCATAGATGGGTAATAGTTTAAAAAAAATGAGGGGAGATAGAAAATGAACAAATTAGCGGAAGTAGAGAAGTATTTGCGCAAGTATGGAGAGATAACAAGCCTAGAGATTATGCAGATGTTTTATTCAACTTGTCCACACGCAATAATAAGAGATTTGAGGGAAAAATTCGGAGCGGATTCAATAACGGATGAATGGCAGAACAAAACCAATATTATTGAGCGTGAAGGAAAGAAAATCAAACAAACGATTAAATGGAAAAAATATATTTGGAAAGGTGCTGCATAATGACAATGAACGAGGATATAAAAGAGTTTGGGGTAGTTGGTTTAACTCATTATGGAACGCTTGTTCCTGTTCCGATATATTCAACAGATGATTACAACCATTACACGCATCAATTACACCACTACATCAAACAGCAGGACTACAAACGGAACAAAGAATGGTTTGATAAAAACGCAATACGGCAAAAGTTGATAATCTTACCAATTCACATACATGAAATCATACATAATCAAGGTATAAAAAATCTCACCGATTCAGAGTTTGAGCAAAAGTTCAAAATAAGCAGGTGGGATTTAGTTTTTAATAGGAGGTACAGTAAATACTAATGATAGAAGTAGAGAGCATAACAAATCAGATAATCAATTCAGATTACAAAACAATTCAAGTAAACAAAAAACAAGTACGATTACACAGGTATATAATGGAAGAATTTTTAGGGAGAAAATTGTCAAGTAATGAAGTAGTCCATCATAAAGATGGTAATAAATTAAACAATGATATTGACAATTTAGAAGTTCTTACACGCTCTGAACATTTAAAAAAACATTACAAAGAAATAGGCGGCAAAAATAACCAATTTAAAAAAATATACAATCTAGATAAAGAAAAAATTAAAGAATTGTATCAAAACCCAAATATGACACATAAAAAATTGGCAGAAATGTTTAACTGCTCGACAGGAACAATAGCATATCTTTTAGGTAAAGGTGCAAGAGCAGAAATAAAATGTAAAATTTGCGGGCAAAAAGCTCGTTATATTAAAAGTCGGTTATGTGCAAAACATTATTTGGAGGAATACAATGCTAAACATAAATGATTATATTGGAAAAATTGTATGTGCTGATTGTATGGATATATTAAAGCAGTTGCCTGATAAGTGCGTGGATTTGATATTTACAGACCCTCCATACAAACAAGAATATAAAACAAGTTATGGAACAGAAAAAACTATTACGAGAGAAAATTATTCTAAAATAGGTGATTATGGTAGCAATAGTAATTTAGACTTTACAGAATTTTTTAATTTAGCAATTTCTAAACTTCGTAAAATAAATATTTTTATATTTTGCGATAAAGAAACAAAATTTGATTTTATGCAAATGGCTAAAAACAGAGATTTTTCTTTTAGAGAGATTCCTTTTTGTAAAACTTCACCTACGCCATTTTGTAATAACCAATGGTTGCCTGATGTAGAATGGGGCTTGCATATTTATAAAGATTTAGAAGTAATGGGAAATTACGAAACTAAACAAGGTTGGTTTACAATGCCAAATTTTAAAGAGCCAAATATAGACCATCCAACACCAAAAAAAATTAGCATAATAAGTAAAATTTTAAAAAATATAAGCAACGAAAACGACCTAATACTTGATTGTTTTTCAGGTTCAGGCACAACAGCAATAGCTTGTCATAATCTCAAACGGCGATTTATTTGTATTGAAAAAGACAAAGATTATTGGCAGGCAAGTGTAGAAAGATTAGAGAACGCACAAGCACAAATGAAATTATTTTAGGAGGAATAAATGCACACAAAGGAAGAAGAAAAAGCATATTTCAGAGAAAAATTAAGACCTTATGTAACAGAGGTTATGGATGAAATAAAGGAACAAGAATTAGAGTATAAAAGAGCGGTAAGAAGGCAAAAACTTTACAATTCATATATGAATGGAAAAATACCGTATTTTAAATAGGAGAGAGATTTTATGTTATCCGAACGGGAAAGAGAGATTTTGAGTTTGGCTTGTTTGTCTAACAGACAGATAGCAAAACGGCTAAATTTGAGTTGGACAACCGTACAAAGGGCATTTTCTACAATGTTTGAAAAGTACGGGGTAAAGAATAGAACAATGCTTTTATTAAAGGCGATAAAGGAAGGTGAACTGCAGGTTATAGATATGGGCTTTTTCAATATATTAGGTCAATATCAGGAGGATTTGCAAATAGTAGATTTAAAAAGTGAGAGTGGACAAAATGACTGATAGTGAAGTGATAGAGATAATCCGAGCGTATGCAAGGGCATTAAAGAAGATAGAACGACTGGAAAAGATAATCAGAGTATTAACAGGAGGCTAAAATGGATATAGCAGAAGCGATGTTTAAAATGCAGGAGCAAATATACAACCTGAAAGCAGAAAATGAAATAAGAGATAATCTTTCAGAAAAGTTTAGAAAAGAAGCATTATCTTGGGCAAATATAGCAAATGAATATCAAAAAGATAAAACAAAACTTGAAAAAACCTTGCAAGAGATAAAAAATATTGCGGAAAAGTTAATGGCTGATAATTTATGTAATAATTGCGATGGCATAGGGCTTGATGCAAATTGTCAAGATACAGGTTGCCCATATTATCAGATGGATGCAATCTTGCAAAAGATAACCAAAGCGGAGGAAGAATGATTGACGCTTATACTCTTAAACTACGACAAGCAATGCCACTAGAGGATAAAATAAGATTTACCCAAAGGCGAATAACTGAATGGGTTGAGCATTTTGGGGTAAGTGGTTGTTATGTATCATTTAGTGGCGGTAAAGATAGTACAGTATTATTGCACATTGTAAGGCAATTATACCCTGAAATTGAGGCAATATTTGTTGATACGGGGTTAGAATATCCCGAAATAAGACAATTTGTTAAAACTTTTGACAATGTAACGATATTACGACCAAAAGTGCGGTTTGATAAGGTGCTTGAAAAATACGGTTACCCGATAATATCAAAAGAAGTATCTGAATGTATAGACCAAGCAAGAAAAGCACTTATAACAGGGAAATATCCGTATAGATTAGCAATGTTAAATGGAACAGCAAAAGATAAAAACGGTAACAAATCTATGTATAACAAAGAAAAATGGAAGTTTTTATTAAATGCACCTTTTAAAATAAGCAATAAATGCTGTAGTGTAATGAAGAAAAAACCTGTGCACGATTATCATAAAAAGACAGGTAAAGTGCCGTTTATTGCAACTATGGCAGATGAAAGTCTGTTAAGGCGGAAATGTTATTTAAAGCAAGGTTGCAACGGTTTTAATAACAAAATACCGACATCAACTCCGATAGCATTTTGGACTGAACAAGACATATTAGAATACATCGACACTTATAAAATACCTATTGCAAGTGTTTACGGTGATGTTATTAAAACGGATAAATACCATACAACAGGATGTCAAAGAACCGGCTGTATGTTTTGTGGTTTTGGATGCCATTTAGAAAAATATCCAAACAGATTTCAACGGCTTGCTAAAACACATCCGAAGCAATACGATTACATAATCAACACTTTAGGAATGGGTGAAGTTTTAGATTTTATCGGTATAGAATATAGACCGAATATTGATAAAGGACAGATGAAATTAAAATTAGCGGAGGAAGAATGAACAATTTTGAATTTATCAAACAATGGCTACAACAGGAGGTAAGCGAATGAACGATAGATTCAACATAAGATATTTCAATAAAAATTCAAAAAAGTTTGAATATCTCAAGATTGGAGCAGTAAATTTCAATTTATTTACAGATTGGACAGTTTACGAACAAGGACAATTTTGCACGGGCTTAAAAGACAAGAACGGCAAACTGATTTATGAGGGGGATATTCTAAAAGATAAATATGGAGCATTACATCCAATAAATTGGAATATTAAAGGTTTTTACGAAGCTGATACTTTTGCAGTAGCAGGATTTTATAATGCTATTCAAGAAGATATGGAAGTAATCGGCAACATATACGAAAACAAATCTTTATTGGAAAGCGAGGGGTAGGATGCTAACATTCAATCTCAAAAAAGAATGGTTTGATAAAATCAAGAGTGGCGAAAAAACTCACGAATATAGATTACAAAATAAATATTGGATAAGCAGAATATCAAATTTTTTAGGATACACAAGTATAAAAGAACGGTTATTGAATGCAATAAACGCAGGTGATTATTTTGCTTTTGAAACAGATGCAGGATTTCCTTATTCAAGAGCAGTTTGTTTTTGTTGTGGCTATCCTAAAAAGGATGATAAAACAAAACGAGTTTACGGTTTAATTAAAAGAATTTCTGCAAATATTGACGGCAGAGATACTGATTTGGAAGTAAATGAGCCTGTTTTTGATATAGAATTTGAACTTGTAAAGGAGCAAACCAATGAGAAGTGAATTGACCGAAAGGAGTAAGAAATGGGTATTTTGTTAGAAATTGTAAAACCTGAAAAAGAAATTTATTTTGATTTAAACAAAGGATTTAATTACATAAAAGGTATTGCAGAATATGATAAACCGCAAAAATTAAATATGACACTTATTGAATTTGTAAAAAGTTTAAAAAACGCAATAGAGCCTTTATATTTTAGTTATGATATAAAAAAACGAATTGATGAATTTGCACCAATATTATATGAGTGGATAGGAGATGATTTAATATATCAAACATTTGATAACTCTATACCAGATGAAGCGTTAGATTATAAATGTGTAGGTGATAGATTTGATTTATTTGATTATAAAGATGAGGAGCAAACCAATGAGAAGTGAAGATATCTATAAATCTGCAATAGATAAATTTGGAGAAAACGCAGAAATTAGAATGTGTTTTGAAGAAATGTCAGAACTGCAAAAAGAGTTGTGTAAGTATCTAAGGCAAAAAGGTAATTATGAGCATACTTGCGAAGAACTTGCGGATGTTGAAATTATGCTTGAACAATTAAAATTGATGTTTAATTGTCAAAATAAAGTCCAACAATACAAAGAACAAAAATTACACAGATTAAAACTTTTATTACAGGAGGATAAACAATGAGAAGTGAAGATGAAATAAGAGAATATAAATCTAAAATTGAGAAAGAACTTGC
>Ga0326511_10000771_pt1 | contig 27943 bp, 48 predicted proteins | sample 0_2496_0518_D_FD_203701 | JGI IMG/M metagenome (GOLD analysis project Ga0326511, IMG submission 203701) | Bovine rumen microbial communities from UC Davis, California, United States - 0_2496_0518 | ecosystem: Host-associated > Mammals > Digestive system > Stomach > Rumen | place: USA...
ATTCCGGAATTATATTGTACTAAAAGGGTTAATCCAAAAGAATATACCAAGGAATGGTTAGAAATAAACGGCTTTCCGAAGAGACCCGTGTATCAAATGTTGTATCAACATGGCAATAAAGCCACTATGATCAAAGGTCGTTGTGATGTACTAATAGACGATAGCCTATCTAATGTTTTGAAGTCTATGCAATATGGGCTTCCTGCTATTCTGATGGTTTCATCAGAAAATGAAGGATGCGAGTATCCTTACAAAATACATAATTTAGATATAACAGAAATTGAACGCGTGTATGAAGACTTAATAAATAATGAGTTTAAAGGAAATCCAGCTTGAACCTCTTTTGGATACTCTTACACTTACGAAAATTCCAGATGAAATTTATTTCTCGGAAAAATATAGTAGTTATGTAAGTAATTCTAGGTTAAGCAAACTAAATCCTAAACAAGGAGGTTCTCCAGAGCAATTTTTTGCTCCTTTTGTACCTAGTGGATATTCTGCAGCACTTGAATTAGGTAGTGCAGTTCATGAATTGACTTTACAACCTGAATATTTTAAATTAGCTGATGATTTAGGAAAACCTACGGCTAAGTTAGGTGCTATGGCAGACGCTCTATATCCAGTATTTATAGGAAGAAATGTAACACCGGAAGATGTTATAGAAGCTTCCGATACTGTGGACTATTACAAGGGTAAGATGACTTCTGACCTTATAAATAAAGTTATTGATTCTTGTACTCCTTATTGGGAGAAAAGAAGCAGCACTGAACTGGACATATCTCGTAGTCAAGAATACATACATCTTGATTATAAAAGTATGGAGATTGTTAAATCCTGTGTAGAAGCATTAGGAAATAATAATCAAATACAAAAACTATTGCATCCAGAAGGTATAATAGAACAGCCTATTATAGCTAATGAACAGGCTATACTAATGGATGTTAAAGCTACTTGTCCAAATGGTAAGGAGTTTATCTTACACCTGAAGTCCAAATTGGATAATTATACTATAGATAAAGAGACAAACACTATTGTAGTGAATGACGTAAAAACTATTGGTAAAATTCTTCCAGAATTTGACAATAATATTACTAAGTTCCATTATAGTAGAGAAATGGCAATGTATCTTTACTTGCTAAAGTTATGTGCTCTGAAATTTCATGGTATAAATAATCCAAAAATACGTGCTAATTATTTAGTTGTATCTACTATTCCAGATTTCTACACTAAAGTTCAACCTGTAACTTATGGTCAGATTGTACAAGGCTTTAAGGAGTTCCAAACTCTATTAAAGTATGTAGCATATCAAATAGGTTATCACGATTATTCTTTGGATGAACGAACTGGAAAGTATCAGCTTTGAAAAATTGTTAAAAATCTATAGGAAGTATTTTTCTCTCAATTACATTAATGACAATACAGATAATAAATTAGCTTTAATAGCTCTCGTGTGTTATCTCACGAACGAAATCCGAAAAAAGGATCCAAAATGTACTTGTTATGATGTTCTTTTGAAATGTGGGAAAGATTTTCCAGAAACAGATAAAAATACATTTTTGAAGTCACTTGCTTGTGTCTGTGAAGACATAATGTATGGTTGTACAAAGTTTAATACCTTTGGAGTAGAAAGAAAAGATGTTCCAAAGGAAATTAAACGTATTTTAGGAAATTATATTCCTTTTTAACAATTTTTATATTTAAAGATTTTAACATATTTTTAGATAAAAAGTGCTTGGGGTCACCGGTTTTTCGTAGTATGATTGAATACATCAGTGATGAAAAGATGCACTATATGACATAGATGATATGTTAATGAATATGTTTATAAAAATTTTTAAGTATGGCAACTACTATTTTAAATTTTAAGAAGGTTGAAGTTATAGCCGAAAGCAAAGAAGCAGCTAAAGCACAGATCGAAGAGACACTTTTCCACGTACAGGGTGATGCTACACAAGCATATCACAACTGGGAGCAGAAGCAAAACGGTACAGTAACAGACCGTGACAAGAAAGAATTTATGTTAGATTATCTTGCTAAGAAATCTAAGAATTGTCCCGGAGCTGGATTCATGATTACTGTTGAATCTGCTATTAAGGATTCTCGTGAGCGTCCATATAAGATTGACGACATCAAGAACGAGGAAGGTAAGCGCAAGACTAAGAGAATGTACAAGTGGATTGACAAGCAATCTAAGACTGTTGTATGTTCTGTAGATACAAACAAAACAGATGCTAAGAACGCAATTAAAGAGCTTTACAAGAGCGGTGCTTATAAGGGCGACGCTGAGTTAGTGATCTCTTACGACGTAATAGAAGGACAGGCAGTTGTAGCAACAGCTAAGTATACTCCTTCTGCACACACTAAGAACGGTAAGTGGATTGCTTTTGGAATTGAGGCTTAATTCTTCAGCATATATTAGTTGGGGGAGATGGCAATAATGCTGTCTTCCCCATTTTTTTTGTTCGTCTAATTTGATTATTAAAACTTCGAGAGAAGAATAAACTTCAAATGGAGTTCCCTGAAATTACTGTAAAACAAGTATTCCGCAGAATACCTGACGATGAAATCGAGAAGGTATCTGAATGTGCATGGAATAAAGCATTCCATTCACTAGGAAATTGCGAGATAATGAGCCAGAAGAAACTTGGCAGTGGTCGTTTCGATGCACTTGTTAGATATTATGATAGTAAATGGGAGAGATATGCTTGGATATTAATTGAATATAAAAGAGCTAAGCGATTTTATAGTAGAGATTTATGGAAAGAATCTTTATGTCAATTATTTATGTATCTAGGCAATTTCTTCTATGATGTATCATTAGAGGGAACAGATGATTTTGCAGGTATAGTGACAGCAAGTTGTGATCACTTTTACTTCATTCCACGGGAGAATATAATTAAATTAATGGAGAAGTTCGAACCTATATGGAAGGAACATTTTAGAGTAACACCTAATGAGGCCTATAAAGTAAATGATATTAAGTGGTTTATAGAAAGTCATTTAGGTGAAATATTCGAGAATGCTGTAAAAATAGAAAGATACGGTAATGGTGATGCTAGATTAGACGAAATAATTAAAAGTATTTATGAAGAATGGAACTTACTGTAGAACAATTACTACAAGGTAAAGCTACTAGAATTAAGGAAAAGGAATTTTTCACTACTAAAGCGTATGTGGAACCTTTCTTAGACAGAATGTCTAAGTTTACTAATGAGTTTATTATTAATGTTAAGCCTGCAGATCAAATTTCTCTAACCCCAAGTGGTGATGTTAATTTCGACGATATTGTCTATAATAGAGTTTGGGTTCAGGCTGTTTTGCCCGATGAATATGCGTATGAAAATCATAAGAGAGTAATGAGTATGCTTTATGCGCTTGATACTCGCAAGCCAGTTGTTAAAATGTATACAGGAGCATTAAATATGGCTTGTCTTAACTTATGTGTATTTAATCCTGATGCCTTAGACGTAGCTGAACTTGAACCAGAAACAGCTATTAATTTTAGTCCAGTAAATCTATTAATGGGAATGACAGATACTATCAAGGTAACTCTTGAAAGAATATCTAAAATGACCTTTAATAGAAACACTATTTATGAAGATTTAGGTCTTTGGGTAGATAGATGTATTACAGCTAAATATAATAGTGGTTTTGGTACTGTTAAGATTGCGGAGTCAGCTCCTATTGATGTATATAAAGATTTATTCTATGACGAAAAATCTAATTATTATGTCTCTGGAGAAGAGGTAGATGGATTTACAGTCTATAATGCCTTTACTGACTTGATTACACAAGATAAGAAAGATCTTGTCAATAAATTTGAGAAGACTCTTCTTGTTAAAGAAATCATGGGTATTTAATATGCAAGTAATTAAGCGAGACGGTACAAAAGAACCTTTTAACAAAAACAAAATTCATGATGCCATAGAGAAAGCTTTTGATGCCTTGAATTGGAAAATAACATCAGAAGCTATCTTTAATATGGTTAATGAAATTCCTATATGGGACGAAATTACCATTGAGGAGATTCAAGACTCGGTAATAGAAACTCTCCGAGATTTTGGATATGATAAAGTTGCAGATTGTTATGCTTCTTATAGAAGTGAACAATCTAGACTTAGAGAAATAGAGAGAAAAATAAGCTATCAGGATGAATATATGATGAGTAGAGAGAACGCCGCTACTTCATCTGAAACTGATGGCAATGCTAATGTAGTTAGCAAGAATGTTGCTACATTAGAAAGTGAAGATAGAAAACGTGAGAATAGAGAAATCCAACGTTACAGAATGAAGCATAAGCTTAAAAAGATGTATCCAGAGGTAGCAAGTCAATATCGTAAAGATCTGGAACATCATATAATCTATACTCACGATGAAGCTTCAACTTCAGTACTTAAACAGTACTGTATGGCGGTAAGTCTATATCCTTTAATGTTAGAGGGTGTAGGTAATATTGACGGAGTAACTCCAGGTCCTCCTAATGATTTACAATCATTTAGTGGACAAGTCACCAATCTAGTATTCTTACTAAGTTCGCAATGTAAAGGAGCTGTCGCTTTAGGCGGATATTTTATAGCTCTTAATTATTACATAATTGCGGAATTTGGTGAAGACTGGTATAACAAACTAGATTGTATTGCTACAAGTGAACACTGTAAAATAAGAAGAACAATTGAAGACTCTATTAAGAAAGCTTTTAAACAGTTTGTTTGGGGCGTTAATCAGCCTGCTGGGAATAGGAGTTATCAGTCTCCTTTTACTAATATCAGTTATTATGATCATACTTATTTTAATTCTTTGTTTTCCGATTTTTACTATCCTGATGGCACAAAGCCTGAATGGAGAGCTATAGATACCTTACAAAGAATGTTCATGAACTGGTTTAATCAATTAAGACTGAAACAAGTTTTGACTTTCCCTGTAGAAACATTTGCTATGGTGCATGATACTAAAGATATAATTGATAAGGATTATAAGAACTTATGTGCAGAAATGTATGCTAAGGGTCATTCCTTCTTTACTTATATCTCAGATTCTGCTGACTCATTAGCAAGTTGTTGTCGATTAAGAAATGCTCTTGATAAGAATACCTTTAATCCTACTTCCGGTTTAACTGGAATTAAGACGGGTTCTTGTAATGTTATTACTCTGAATATCAACAGAATTGTTCAAGATTGGGCTAAAGAAAATCCATTATTCTGTAATGAGAGTAAAATTGAATATTCTTCTCTTAAAGAGTATTTGACAAATATTCTCAATAGAGTTTACAAGTATCATATTGCATATAAGACAATGCTTTATGAATGGGAAGATAATGGTATGTTTGCATCATCTAATGGTGGCTATATAAATATTAAGAATTTGTATAGTACTATCGGATTAAATGGTCTTAATGAAGCTGCTGAATTCTTAGGATTTACAGTATCTAATAATCCTGAATATATAGAATTCTTACAGGTAATTCTCGGAACAATTAAAGAAGGTAATGAAAAGAATTCTATTCATGATGCTAAAAGGCCATTCCTATTTAATAGTGAAGTTGTTCCAGCAGAAGGATTAGGTGGAAAGAATTATAGGTGGGATAAAGAAGATGGATATAGAGTTCCTAGTGACAGAAATCTATATAACTCCTATTTCTATAATGCTCATGATGATACTTCTGTATTAGATAAGTTTATATTACACGGTAGGCAAACTTATCAATATACTGACGGCGGAAGCGCCCTCCATTGTAATCTTGATGAACATCTTACTAAAGATCAATATTTAAAACTTATTGATTTTGCTATTAAAGAAGGAACCAATTATTTTACATTTAATATTCCTAATAGTAAGTGTGAAGATTGCGGACATATTGTTAAAGCTCCAATAAAGAAATGTCCTAAATGTGGCAGTGAACATATCACTTGGTATACTAGAATCATTGGTTATCTAAGACCTCTTACATCTTTCGGAAAAGATAGATATATAGAGGCATGTAAACGAACATATACTCATAATCCACAAGTGGAATGAAATTTTTAACACAAGGGGTAGTATTTTCTGAAATTCCAAATGAAGTAACTTTGGAATTAGGAATTACTAACTGCCCATATCGTTGTGAAGGATGCCATAGTCCGTTTTTACAAGGAGATGTTGGTAATGAACTTACTTGGAAAACTCTTAAAGAAATGATTGATAGTCACGAAGGATTAATAACCTGTGTACTATTTTCTGGAGGAGATTCTGATTACCATACAGTGGAGTATCTATGTAAGATGGTTCACGACTCCGGAATAAAAACGGCATGGTATTCCGGAAGAGAGGAACTTCCAAAAGATTTGCATTTAAAGTACTTTGATTTTGTTAAGTTAGGTCCATATAAGAAAGAATTGGGAGGATTAGATAGTCCAACAACTAACCAAAGACTTTATCAAGTATTAGATGGTAAATTGTTTAATATTACCGAAAAATTTTGGAAATGATTCTTAAATTGGCTTATGACAACAAAACAAAATCTTTCTATGAGAGTGTAAAAGAGTTGTTAGAAAACTATCAACTTGTTGAATTATTGGCTTTTAATGAAGACAACTATGCAACTAGGAAAGAAGCTTTCAAACTTAAAGCTTGCTATGGAACACGCCTATTACCTTTTATGGTATTATCGAAAGAGGATAATAGCGTAATAGAAGCTTTTTATTCTGATAATAATTCTTGCAGACTGGATTATTTAAAAGATGTTTTAGATCATTGTTTAATTTATAATCACGAAAAGTATGTCGGATTGGACAGATCTAAAGAGACAGAGAGAAACTCTTGAGGAATATTACAAAGGTTTATACAAAGAGGATGAAGAAGTTATTAAAAAGGAAGCATTAGAATATTCTGGTGGTGATGTAAATCGAGCCAAAGATTTTATTGCTGGTTATCTTCATTCAATTAAACAGCCTCATACTCGAATGATAAGACTTATAGAACTCTATACAATGGATTATGTTCCTCATTCAAAGAAATTACCTTCTGATAAACATATAGTCTCTTGTATAAGAAGTATTTTTAGAGATAAACTATATCCAAAAGGATTGTTTGACGAAAAAGACCCATCTAAACGCGATGGAGATAGTACTGATAAGAGTACCGGAACTAGCGAATCTACTGAGGGATCAGATTGAACTCAGAGATTTAGAAGCAGCTGGAGTTGATAATTGGGCATGGTATGGAGAACACCGTTCAGAAGAAAACGAAGCTGCTGAAGATATGACCGATCGAGAGTTAGTCGAAAGTTTTGGATACTCTATAAAAGAATTATAGTATGAAAATTTTGATAATACCTGATGTACATGGGAGAGATTTCTGGATAGAACCTTGTTCTCATGTTGATGAGTTTGACAAGATAATCTTTTTAGGAGATTATCACGATCCTTATACCTTTCAAGTTAGTCAAGAAACTTCTAGACATAGATTACGAGACAATTTATTGCCATTTATATTAGAGAATAGAGAAAAGTGTGTTTGTCTATTTGGCAATCATGATGGTAATTATTTAGTCGGAGCTATGGCAGATAGATTTGATAGGCAACATGCTGAAGAAATAAAGGGTTATCTGAAGAAAATGAATTTACAACTTGTATATAGAGTTGATAATTATTTATTTTCTCATTCTGGAGTACTGCCGGGATGGTTATCAGAATACGATTTAACTCTTGAATCTTTAAATACATTACCTTTTAATGATCCTTCTTTAATGGCTGTTTCTGAATATCGAGGAGGATATGGAGTAGGTAGTTGTATTTGGGGAGATGTAAGAGAATACGCAGATGCTTACCAGTTCAAAGACATATACCAAATATTTGGACATACTCAATTAGAACGAGAATATATAACAGATACATTTGCTTGCTTAGATTGCAGAAAAGCTTTTACACTTATTAACAATGAATTAAAACCTTATGAAAAGGAAATTCAGTAAAATTACTTGTATTTATACAAATGACAAGAATTATGTTCCTGCAAGGTTTAATTGTCCTGACTTAACAGTTGATGATGTAGTTTTAAATTTAACTACTAATCAAGAGGAGAATTTCAATAAAATTGCGGAAATGATTGTAGATTATGCTTTTGCATTATTCTGCAGCAAATCCAATCTTGCGGAATTTCCTACTTCTCCACAACAATTTAAGAGAAGTAATTGGAAATTATTAGATTTTATAGATTCTACAAGTGAGTTAACCGCTCCTGCTCCGAAGCAAATTGTAACATCCGCTGGTCCATCATCAGTTGAGGCTCCAGCAGAAGAACAACAAAAAAAAGCTAAGAAATGAAAATACAAATAGTAAACAAAAGCGAATATCCATTACCTTCTTATGAAACTCTTATGAGTGCAGGTATGGATTTACGAGCAAACCTAGAGAATCCTGTAACTTTATTCCCAGGAGAACGAACATTAATTAAAACAGGATTATTTATAGCTTTGCCCGAAGGATATGAAGCACAAGTAAGGCCTCGTTCCGGTTTAGCAATAAAGAAAGGTATAACAGTTCTTAATGCTCCTGGAACTATAGATGCTGATTATCGTGGTGAAATAGGAGTTATTCTATATAATGCCAGTCCTGATTCATTCATTATAAATTCAGGAGAACGTATAGCTCAAATGGTTATTGCGAAACATGAAAGAGTAGAATGGGAAGAGGTAGAGTCTTTAGACGAAACTGAAAGAGGTGCTGGTGGATTTGGACATACAGGAGTATGACACCTGAGTATTTTAAAGAACTTAAAGAAAGTTGGAAGAGAGAATATGCTGAAAATGATTGTAAGTATATTGTTCTCAAAATGGACGATTTAATGGAAAGTTTAGAATCTTATGAAGATTATTTAGCTCTTAATGATTTACTAGACAAGTACAATAAAAGTCGTCAACAAAAAGGTAAAGGAATAAATAAATATTTCGTTGCCAACCGAGATGATTATCCTTTCGATACTGCAGAGGAATTTATAGATGCTCTCAATAACTTTGCAAATATTGCATTATGATTACTTACGAAAAATTTAAGGAAATTATTGTTAAGTACATCGCTTTCTCTAAAGCCGATGAATTACTAAGGAAATTCAATATTGATATTATCGATAGTCCTTTATTTGAAACAACAGGGTTTTATCTAGATTGGTTGTGGGAAGCATATTTCCAAGAAGCTGGTTGCGATACTATTAGTTGGTGGATGTTTGAATATCACGAATTGGGAGAAGATTTTGACGAATCTGGTGAATTTGTTGGTGATCCTGACATAGAGCCAGGCATGTGGGATGAAAACGATAAAGTAATTCCAATGGTTACTATTGAAGACTTATGGGAATATGTAAAGGATTTCCGTAAAGAATATGTGAAGACTGATTCTGAAAAGTTAGCAGAAGCTATTGATGAAATGGCCAAAGCTCACATACAATCCCACGCAATTTCCATTAGTTGGACAGAATACGAAGAAATACTTAATACAAAATTTCCAGAATTTAAAGAGAGCTTTGATGTAGTCTTTAGTGAAGATTCTAAATTATTAATGCTTGATGATAAAGATGAAGTAACTAAAGATATTATGAAAGAGTATGTAAAGAAACATACTCCTTTATATCGTGGAGCGTATGATAATGGAATAGTATCTATATTTCATGATAATAAAGTTGGGCCTTTACTAGTTATAACTTATAGTGAAGGAAAAGAAATATACATTTGGAGTGTATGAATTCAGACGCCAAAGTATTAGTCTCTAGGGACTCTAAAGGTAAGATACGAGTAGCTGAAGTTGCCTATGATGGTAATGACACTACTCGTGTCTATACTATTTATAGATATACCGGACAATATGAAGGCAAGATGACACAACAACCTAATATTACTGTTGACCGAGGTAAAGCATCTCGTAATATACATCAGCAAGTTGAACTACAATTTAATGCTTTAGTCAAAGGTTATAAAGACAAAGGTTATATCGAACTTGAAAAAGAAATCGATGATTATACTTTAGAAGAACTTCAACAAATATTTGGGGAAGCTCCAACTGGTAGTAATGGGGTTGTTAAACCTATGCTTGCTAAACAAGCAGATAAGGTAACAAATACTAAAATTTATGATAAGGAGTGGTATGCCTCTAGAAAAATAGATGGACTTCGATGTCTTATTTATATGGGTGATGATGGAGAGCTTCATACATCTTCAAGAGGTGCTACAAATTATGATACCGCAATGTTTGAAATTTTGAACAACGAAACACTTATAGAATGTTTCAAAAATCATCCTGGACTTATAATGGATGGAGAAGCTTATCATCATGGATATACATTGCAGCAATTAAATTCCATAGCTAGAACAGTTAAAGACTGTAAAGATATGGAAGCTTTACAATTCTATTGGTATGATGTAGTAGACTTAAATAAGCCATTTAAAGATAGACTTAAGTTTATGATGAGTATTAGAGATGAACTTCAATTACAATTTCAACCAGATTGTCAATTTAAGAATACTCTCCGAATACAATTTGTACCACAAGTAATTGTAAAAGGTTGGGATAATATGATGAATCTTCACAATCAATATGTTTCAGAAGGTTGGGAAGGTCTTGTTATACGTGATCCCGAAAGACCTTATAAGCCTAATGGTCGTACTAACGATATGATTAAAATTAAGGTTTACAAGGACGATTGTTTTAAAGTTGTAGGTAAAGAGGCTGGTTTAAGAGGTTCCGAAGATATGGTCTTTATTATGGAAATGGAAGATGGTCGTACGTTTAAGGCTAAACCATTTGGTGATAGAGAACAAAAAGAAGAGTACTGGAATAACTTTGAAGAAAAGTATAATGGTCATATAGGAGAGTGTAAATTCTTCTATTATTCTGAAGACGGAATACCATTACAACCAGCATTTAAAGCATTTAGAGACGACTTATGACAGAACAAGAAGTAATTAAAAAACGAGAAACTGCTTATGAAAAAGCAGTAAATTCTCTTTTAGAATTGGTTAATGCTATTACTGAAGAAAGAGATTTCTATAAAGAAAAATGTGATAGGTATGACAAATACAGTAACACCTGAGCAAGTTGCTGAGAACATGCAAGATGTTCTCGTTCGTACACTTGTCGATTTTGGAAAGCCAACGACATACGTAACTGTACGTATGAAAAATGGATTCACAATTCGTGAATCTACAACCTGCGTAGATCCAGCAAATTACGATGAAGAAATAGGAAAAGAAATTTGTCTTCGCAAGATTGAAGATAAAGTATGGTTCTTATTGGGTTATCAATTACAAGAAGATTTACATCGAGATGAAGTATTATTAGGAGTATGACTTACGAAGTAGAATTTAAAGAAGTAGCTACTGTAGAACGAGTGATTTATTGTACAGTAGAAGCTGACAGTCCTGAAGAGGTTGAAACGAAGGTCAGAATGGGAGATTACATGTTTATGGACAGTTGGGACGACAATGACTTGGGAAGTGAATTTGTGGGCATCGTCTCTATATCGGACGGCGAGAATGAGACGGAATAATTGTTTTCATTGTGGTTATTGTCAAAAAGAATCTAGAGATAATGAAGAAATCTACTATTGCAATGATATTGATTGTGAAGTAGATCCATATGAACCAGCTTGTAGTGATGAAAATTATGACAGTTGAAGAATTATGGGATCAGTATATAGCTGATGCAGTTTACGGGTGGGATATTTATCAAGAGTGGACTAAATCCGATATAGAACAGATTTTACTTGATGAAAAAATAGAATACCAACCCTCTGATTTGGATGCATTACTAGAATATGCTCTTGAAATGCAAAGTGAGATGGTAGAACAAGATAAAGAGAATAATATAAATGATCTTTATCACATCTTAGATGATGCTATTGCTGATACAGATTTTACAGCACATCTCAGTAATGATGAGATTGGAAAAGTTTTAGTAGCATTAGCTTGTTCTTATTTCAATGATTAAATCTTTTCTTATAACAACTTCAGCTCCATATGTGGGTACAGAACAACATTATGGAGCTTATGCTAAAGATATAGATAACTTAACTCGATGGCTTTACGATAATTGGTATGACGAGGAATGTAATAATCTTTATGATTCATACGGATTCCAATGGGAAGAATACTATGAAGATGAGTATGAAGAAGTAAAAGACGAGTATGAAGACTTTGAAGACTTTTGTAATGCTAAATATCAAGAATGGTGTGAAGATTGCTCCATGGAAGTTGAGGAATGTCCAGAAGAAAATTTCGCAGATTATGTTCCAGGTGGTGAAGGTAAATTAGAAATAATCTATGATGAGCGATCAGATAGCTGAAATATGCCAAGCAGCTGTAGAAAAATATGGAAAAGAAGCTCAGACTTGGATGGCTATAGAGGAAATGGCAGAACTTAATAATGCTATAGCTAAATATAGAAGGGGAAGAGTAGGAAATGATGAAGTCTGCGAAGAGATAGCAGATGTTATTATTATGTGTCTCCAACTTGCCGAAATACATGGGGTTGATACAGTTGGAAATTATTTGGAAGCAAAATTAACTAGACTAAAAAATAAACTCAATGCTGCAAATAGTAAGACAAACATGGCAGGAGAGGTATGATATGTACATGCAATGTACAAAGGAACAGTTAGCATCAATGCTTGCTGAACAGACTAAATATATCTGTCTTGAACAATGTGCAGAACTTGCACCAATACAACAAGGACCAATTAATATAGAATATACTACGATTAGTTATGAAAGATAATTTTATTCATGTATGTTTTATCATTGATTCTAGTGGATCAATGTATGGCTCTGAAGCTGATGTAATCGGAGGATTCAAACGAGTAGTTGAAGAGCAAAAAAGTGTAGAAAATGGTCAATGTGCTATAAGTATGATTGACTTTAATAATGAAGCTGAAATTGTTTACATCGGTAAAGATGTAAATGAAATTGAAGACGATTTAGACTACCATGTAGGCGGAGGAACAGCTTTACTCGATGCTATTATGCTAGGAATAGAAAGAGTTCATAATTGGAATCTTTCTTTAGATAGTGCAGAACGTCCGGAAAAAACTATGGTAGTTATAATGACGGATGGAGGAGAAAATTGTTCTCGTAATACTACAACATCGGAAGTAAGAAACAAAATTAAAGAAATGGAAACCGAATTTGGTTGGACATTTGTGTATTTAGGAGCAGATTTAAGTAATGTTAATGATGCTGATAGCTTAGGTATACATACAAGAGGTGTTTCAACTAAAGCTTCTCTTACATCTAATTATGACGTCATTAATACTGTAACATCTGCTTATAGATGTGCAACAGGAAGTGCAGCAACAAAAGCTGCTACTATGGATAGCCTACTTGCAGACGAAATGTCATATATAAACACAGCATATTGTGATCAAACAGGTATAGACATACAATGAATTTAGGTAAAACTAAAAACGCTAACGTCAATTATTTGGCAAAAATTGTGAACATCAGAGAGTTTCAACCACATCCAAAGCCAACTGTGGAGAGACTCAAATGTGCTATTGTAGATGGATTCACAATACTTGTGGGAATTGATTCTGAACCTGGATTATATGTTTATTTTCCAGCAGGTTGTCAAATTAATTCTCATTTTTTAAGTTATAACAATTTATTCCGACATGGAGAACTTAATGCTAATCCTGAGAAAACGGGAATGTTTGATGACAATGGTCGAGTAAAAGCTATTAAGTTACAAGATGTTATATCTGAAGGTTTTCTACTTCCTATCGTTACATTAAATAACTTTGTAACATCTGTTACTAATAAAGAGTTAGAGTGTAAGGAAGGGGAGGAATTTGATTGTGTTAAAGATGGTGATAAAGAATTCTGGATTAACAAAAAATATGTAGTTCATGAACAAACATCAACACCCCGTACAGGTCGTACCAAGAAAAAGTCGAAAAGTATCAACAGAGTGCTTGACGACCAATTCCGATTCCATTACGATACAATTATTATTAAGAAATGTCCTTATGTAATAACTCCGGATTCCCTAATCCATATTTCAAGTAAGGTACATGGAACATCAGGCATTTCTGCATATGTTCAATGTCTGAAAGTTAATCCTTGGCATAGCAAAGTAGCAAGTTGGATATGGCAAAATATCTGGAATAGAGCCATTAACTTTATAGCCATGTTTAAGAAACACGGTACTACTTATACCTTCGAATTAGATGATAGAGAGTATGATTATCTCTATGCTTCTAGAACAGTCATTAAGAACGCCGAATACAATCCAAATGTAACTTCAGGTTTCTATGGATTTGATATTTGGGAAGAAGCTGACAAAATCATCAGACCCAAATTAGAGAAAGGTATGACTCTCTATTATGAGATTTTAGGTTTCTTACCTGGAAATAAATATATCCAAAAAGGATATGACTATGGCTATTCTCCAGAAATAGAAGGAGAATATAAATATGGAAAGAATTTTGGAATTAGGGTATATCGTATTACTTATACTAATGTAGATGGTAAAGTATTTGAATTCTCTCCAAGAGAGGTTCAGATATGGTGTAAAGAACATGATTTGATCCCAGTAACAGAACTATATTACGGAAAAGCTTGTGATTTATATCCTGATTTATCTCCTGACATACATTTTAGTGAGAACTTTATTGAGAGGTTGGCCAATGATAAAAACTTCTATATGGAGTGTGATTCACCGGATTGCAACAATAAAGTCCCACACGAAGGTGTAGTAATTAAAATTGACAATATGAAACCAGCTGCCTTTAAGTTGAAATGTTTTAAGTTCTTAAATAAAGAACAACAACAACTTGATAAAGGTGAATCTAACATTGAGGATGAGGCATGAAACATTATTTAATCTGTGGCTCTTGTGATTGGGCTGATGAATTCGATGTTCATTTTTATGAAATTATAGACGAAGAAGATTATTTAATTTATACTACCACGAAGTCTAAATTTGGTGAATGGTTAGGTGGTTATTATTTTGGAACCAATGAAGGTTGGGACTACGACTTTGACTATCTAAACTGGGAACCAATAGAATTAACTGAAGAGCAGTATGATGCTATCAAAGATTTACCTATAACTGGTGAAAGAATCTTTGAAAGACTCTATGAGAACATTTGGGATAAATTAAATGAAGAAGGTTTAATAGGAGAAGACGAAAATTTTGATGATTTTCCTATTGAAAAGAAACTAGAATTAATAAAGGAGTATGCGAATATGTGTAATGAGTGACCTTCATGGTTACTTACCTCCTGCTCATAATTCCGCAGAAATTACTTTGATATGTGGAGATATTCTACCTCTAAATATTCAGAGTAATATTAATAAAAGTAAACAATGGTTAAAAACAGAATTTGCCTACTGGGTCTTAAATTGGCCCAGTAGCAAAGTTTACTTTATTGCCGGAAATCATGATTTTGTATTCGATGGACATTGGAACTCTAATGAAACAGCAGAACTTAGTCTACTAACAGAAGGAAAAGCCGTATATCTTGATGGACAAACTACTAAAGAATATATTGACTCGGAAGGTACTATTCATACTATATTTGGAACACCTTATTGTCATATATTTGGTAATTGGGCTTTTATGCGTTCTGATAAATTGTTAAGAGAATTATATGAACCAATGCCAAGATATTGTGAAATAGTAATTTCTCACGATGCTGCAGACATTAATGATATGGGTATGGTACCACCTAATATATGGCATCCTAATGAATCAGTTAATGCTGGTAATAAAGTGTTAGCAGAATTCATAAAAGATCGTATTCCTAAGTATTATTTCTGTGGTCATATTCATGATGGAAACCATCAAGTAACTACTATTGATGGAACTACAATGGCTAATACATCTATACTCGATGACAATTACCATTTTCACTACGAGCCTATGTATCTTGATATTTAGTTTTTTAACAATTTTTATATTGGGGTATATAATATGTAAAGATACTATTGATGAGGAAACTGACTTTATGTATAAATATTGTTCCAGATACTCTAATAACTTATAAAAATTAAAACAATGGAAAAAGAAGTTTTTGAAAGACTTTTGAAAGAATTTTCAGAGGTAAATGAAAGAGCAGGTAAGCTCAGAGATTTCATCTTGGATGAAAAGAAAATTAAAGAAATAGATAACTTAAACAAAGATCTTTTAATTGCTCAACTAAAAGCTATGGAAGCATATTTATCAATACTTTCAATTCGTATTGGATTAAATGCTCCTCATGAAATGGTAGAAGCAATGACTTCTGAAGAGAAGAAAGAGGAAGTTGCAGAAAGTGAATAAGAAAGTAATATTTACTGACAGGTCAAATGAACTATTAACTAGCTATCTCAGAGATATTTCTAAATATAAAATTTTAGAGCCTCCTGAGATAGCTAGACTTGTTTTAGAAGCTCAGGAAGGTAACCAAGAGTCAAAAAATAAGGTGGTTCAATCAAATCTGAGATTTGTAGTCACTATTGCCAAACAATTCCAACACAGAGGAATACCTCTTATGGATTTAATAGCTAGTGGTAATGAAGGACTTATTAAAGCTGTAGATAAATTTGATCCTGAAAGAGGAGTTACTTTCCTATCCTATGCAGTATGGTGGATTAAACAAGCAATCTATAATACCATTTACTGGAATGCTCGTGAAATACGCCTTCCTATGTCTCAACAATTACTTGTTATAAAAATCTTAGATGCTACTAACGAGTTCTTACAAAAGAATAATAGGAATCCTAGTTCTGAAGAACTATCGGAAATGACTGGTATAGATAGAAGTCAAATAGACTATCTTGCTCAGTTCTCTAATAAGTTAGTATCTGTGGATGATTATATAGGTGGTGATGAAGATAATAGTCAAGTGTGTGACGTTATTCCAGATGGAGAACCTTCTTTGGATGAACAAGTAAACAAAGTTTTTGTGTCCGAACAAGTAAATCATTTTCTCGATAAGTTGTCTATACGAGAACATGATATATTAGTGATGTATTTTGGCATAGGTATGGAAGCTGTGAGTCCAAAAGTTATAGCTTCCATGTTGGGAATAGGAACAGAAAGAGTTAGACAAATTAAGGAAGGAGCTCTTGATAAATTAAGGCGTCGATTTGGTAAACGTTTAAAGAGTTTATTATGATAGATAATATCGAGCAAATACGCAGTACTCTTGAATTTGATAAATTCGGAGAATTTTACTACATTTCTATAATGCAACGAAATAAAGATGGAGTAAAAGTTGCAGGTTCTCATGATAATTGCCGAAGAATCCGAACTTTCTACGTCTTTTCATTGGAAGAATTTGATAAAGTCACAGATTTTATTAAAGAAATTTGTGATAAAATGAATGCTCGTTGTTACATAGAAATGAATCGAAAAAACATATTCGACTGTCAATTAGAATGTATTAAAAGATTAGTAGAATGTGTTGAACATCAAACAACTAAGTCCCGTGCTATTATGGATTCCGTAGTAGCAGGTGCTCCATCCAGAGACAAATTATGGATGATTGACGTTGATAATCCTAGTGATGAAATTGTTGATGATATTATAGACTACATAAAAAGAAAGAAAGGTACATATTATGCTATTGTACCTACTGTAAACGGATGCCATATTATTACTAGTAGATTTGATCCTCGAGATTTTAATTTCGAGAATTGTGAGATAAAACGTAATGCGTTTACTCTTCTCTACTATAATAATGATATATCTTGTAAGCAAAAATAAAACACTATTCGGTTCTACAAAATATAAAGAAGTAGAATTCGATGAAGCTATGGAGGTTTTATATCCTCTTACCATGCCTCAACTTGATACTGAAACTACTGGTCTAGATGAACATACAAAGAAAATTCTCACCATCCAATTAGGTAATAAGGAAAATCAGGTTGTCTTTGATTGGACAACCCTTACACCTAGAGAAAAACAAGAACTTAAGGAATATTTGGAATCTCCAGAAAAATTATTTCTTGGTTGGAATCTAATGTTTGATTTAAGATTTTTATATTCTGTAGGTATATGGCCTCAACATGTATGGGATGGGTATATTGCACAAAAGCTTTTATGGCTTGGATATACTCGTGAGGATTTAATTGCAATGTTTCGTGATGCTGGCCTTGATCCAGCTTACGCTGGTTATTCTCTTAAAGCTGCTTGTCATAATTATTTAAACTATGATTTGGATAAAAGTGTTCGAGGTAAGATTATTAATGAAGGTCTTACTGAAGAAGTAGTAGTCTATGCCGCTGGTGACGTAATGTGGATAGAGGACATCAAAAATGAAATGGATAAATTTCTTGATAAAGAAGAATTACAATCTGCATTGTATGTAGAGAACGAATTTATTAAGGGTTTAGCATATTTTCAATATTGTGGTGTTCTTTTGGACGTTAATAAGTGGAAAGAGAAAATGGCAAAAGATTTAGCTAACATGCAAAAAGCCGAATCTGAGCTAAATGAATGGGTAGTTAATTGGGAAAGTATACAAGACGAGGATTATGAGGTTCGCTATCCCGAATTAGAAGAGGAAGGAAACGAAATAGCTATTGAAAAACTTAAGAAAAAACTAATAAAACAAGGTTTTAAAAGATGGAGTGCAGGTGATTTATCTGCTGCTTGGTTAGAACGAAAAGTTGAAGCATATCGACGTAAAGTACAAGGTAGTTATACTATAGTAAATCTACAAGGAGATTTATTTGAAGGTTTTGATACTAGACGTAAATGTAAAATTAACTGGAGAAGTCCCGACCAAGTTATAGCTTTCTTTAAGAAGTTAGGTATAAAGACTGAAACTTTTGATAAGAAAACTAAAAAGAAAAAAGATTCTATTGATAAAACTATACTAAAGCCTCAACAGGATTTATTTCCAATTATTCCTATATATCTCAAATATAGAAAGGCTGCACAGGTCGTAAGTAATTTTGGACAAAACTGGTTAGATGCTATAAATAAAGGTGATGGAAGAATTCATCCAGAATTAAACCCTATTGGAACTGATACTAGTAGGGTTAGCTCCGGAGGAGGTCAAAATGACCTTAATATTCAAAATATTCCACATGACCCCGAGACAAGAGCTTGTTTTGTATCTGCTCCAGGTAATGCTTGGATAAGTGCTGACTACCAGTCTCAAGAATCTCGCATTATTGCTTCTGTATCTAATGATCCAGCAATGTTGGATTTGTTTATTAGCGGAAGTGGTGATGTTCATAGCTTGGTAGCTAAGATGTCTTATTCTCAAATCCCAGATGACTTACCTGTAGAAGAGGTAAAGGCGTTTTCCAAGGAGAGTGCTAAGAATGGAGGTTTGGATTATAGACAAGAAGCTAAAGGTATTGAATTTGCCATCAATTATGGTGGTGATTTTAATACTATTGCCAATAATAAAGGTATACCACTTGAGGAAGCTAAAGAAATCTATGATAATTTCATGGCAGGTTTTCCAGGTGTGGCATCTTATCAAGAATATTGTCGTATGGCAGTTATGAGAGATGGATATGTTCTTATGAATCCTCAAACTCGGCATAGGGCACATATTCCGGAATTAAAATTTATTCGGGAAATGCAACTTAAAATGCAGGATCCCGACTTCTGGGTTTATTATAGAGATATGAAACGTAGCGCTCCTGATTGTGATACAGTTAGGAGTGTAAAGAAGTTTTTTATAATTAAATCTCAGTGGGAAAAGAACTCCATTAATTACAGGATACAAAATCGTGGGGCAATGTGCTTTAAATTTGCTTCTATAAAACTATTCAGGTGGATTTGTGAACATAATCTTCAAAATATAGTTAAGATGTGTGTTCCAGTTCATGATGAATTTAATCTAGAATGTCCAAAAGAAATAGCGAAAGAAGTTGCTGACAAACTAGTTGAGTGTATGGAAATGGGAGCAAAACCTTTTTGTAAGAGATTGCACTTAGGTGCTGATGTTGATATTAATGATCATTGGGTACATTAATTATGCAAACATTATTTGATAAATTTGAAATTCCTGACCGTTATACTATCGGCGGTCAGGAATATAAAGTAGTTAAAAAAGAAGTAGTTAGAGATGATGACGATGATGCTGTATTTGGACTACACGATCCATTCGAAGCAAAATTAAGTATAGCGGAAGGTTATCCGACCTCTAACAATGAAACACATCCTCTTTCTAGGGATCAAATTATGAACAGTTTCTTTCATGAACTGTTTCATTCTTTTAATTTTATGACAAATAACGAGGAAGAAGAATGGCTTGCTCAATCATTTGCTAATTTTATGTGTGAATTCTTAAAGACTGCAAGTTATGATAGTGGACATGAAGGGGAATCCTATCCCGGAGAATGCCCCTTTTAAGAATATCATCATGATACAAATTGATGATAGATTGGAAAGTGATAGGTTTCTAGATTTTATTGAAAATTATTTAACACCCTTTATGGAGCAATTAAATGTTCCAGTAATTGATTTAAATTATTATTAATGAATAAGTTAATTATTTGTAGAGGCATACAGGGATCTGGAAAAAGTACCTGGGCTAAAGCATGGGCCAAAGAAGACCCCAAACATCGTGTACGTTTTAATTGGGATGATATGCGTAATATGATGGGAGAATATTGGGTTCCGGAAAGAGAGAATACAGGTATTCTAAAAACCCTTAGAGCTATGTTCCTTAATGAAATGATGGATAAAGGTTGGGATATTGTTGTAGACAATATGAATCTAAATCCAAAAGACTGGGAGTTTTATGAAGGATTTGTTAAGAACCATAACGAAAAAGGTAAAACTCAGTACGAAATTGAATATCAAGATTTCTTTACTCCAGTAGAAGAGTGTATACGTCGAGACTCTATGCGTCCTAATCCAATAGGTGCTGATGTAATTAGAGCAACTTGGAAACGTTACCGCCATTTTATCATTTGTAAGCAAATAGAAGATAAGTATTATGGACAAATTCCTTACAATGCTAAAAAGAAAGATTGCATATTGGTGGATATGGATTCTACTCTTTGTGCAAATCTTACGAGACGTCCTTTCTACGAAGATGGGTGGAAAGAAAAATTAATATATGATAGCCCAATATTTGGGACAGTCTCAATAGTAAGGGCTATGAGAATGACAGGTACTTGTGACATCATTATACTAACAGGTAGAAAAGAGGATGGAAGAGAAATAACAGAGGAGTGGTTACAAACTTACAATGTTCCTCATACAAAGTTATATATGAGAGGTATTAATGACTATTCTAAGGGAGAAGAATTTAAAGAGAAAATTCTTAAAGAAGAAATTCTTCCTAAATATAATGTTCTATTTGTTATAGATGATGACAACAAATGTGTAGATATGTTTAGAAAAAATGGCATAACTTGTTTGCAACCATGAAGGTAGCTGTAGAAACTGATGGAAAAAACATTTCACTAAAAGCTTATAAAGAACATTTTACCCTGTATGAAGAAGATTTCATAGCTTGGGGTTGGCTTAAAGGTGAATCTGAAGACTTTTATACTAGAGTAGCTGGTTATTTAGAAGATGTATTACCAGATGAAGGACACCCTGATTGGGAATGGAAGTCTTCCGAATTAAAGAAAGTATGTAAAGAAGTATTTAAAAATCTAAAGAATGGCTGATATACTTCATTTGATTGGCATCATATTCTTGATATTCTCTGTTTATTATTATTTAAGTAATTTTAAAGCTGTCAATAAAGACATTAGAAGAGCATTCAAGAAATGGATAAAAAATGCCAGAACAATGTACGCGGATGTATATGGACCTTACTATTATCAAATTAAAGAAATCATTCCGTTTACAAAGAGATATCCAGATAATTATAAGCAAAAGTATCATTCTAGTAAGTTATACCATCGTAGAATGATGAAACCTAATAAGAAATGAAACTTCTAAAATTCTATGCCGATTGGTGCGGACCTTGTAAGGTCTTAACCAGAAATCTTGATCAAGCTAAAATTGAATACGAAGCTATTGATGCTGATACTCATGAAGAATTATGTGAGAAATACGGTGTTCGTAATCTCCCAACTCTTATAGCTGTGGATGAAAATTATAATGTAATAGATAGATTAACTGGGGCTAAATCAGCTACCGAATTAACTACTTGGTATAATAACCTTAAAAATGGATAATACTTACAAAGTATGTGTAAGCATGACGCTCAGCAGAGAGTTAGAAATAACGGCTCCTTCTGCAGAACAAATAGATGAAAGCACTGTGCATTTACAACACTTTTTGCCAAATGAACTCCTAAGCATGATAGCTGGATCTAATGACTTATTTTCAGATGTTGTAAAAGAAGACGCAGCAGATTGGACAGTCGACGAACTATCCATTGTGTATGAGGATAATTGAATCAAGTGCTTCAATAGTTCCACAAGAACCTGGATTAATTGGAGCATATAAACAAATTGAAAAAGTAGGAAGGGCTTGTTGGGCCAGTGAGAACCTTATAACAGAAGATTCTTATGACGCTTTTGTTAAAGGTCTTATATCTAGAGGACATACTGCACCGTTAGAACATGGTACTGTATATCTAGTAATTATGATAGGTTCCCCAATATATGACCCTGAATATATGTTTAGATCTAACATTGCTATAAAATTTGGAAATAATCCTTACTCTAGAGTTGTTCGTAAATCTTATGATGTGGCAGCAAATGCTCCAGCAGATGTTGCTAAGTATATAGAACAACATGGTCCAACTCAAGTTTTTTGGATTACTACAAATATGAGAGTAATTGTAGAGTCTTTCGACTTAGATGTCTTAGACTTTATGGTTAACAAACCACACGAGGAACACGTAAAAAGAGTAACAGTTCATTTCACTTGTCAAAGAGCTATTTCTGCAGAATTTAATAGACATCGTAAAGATTCTATTATGGAAAGAAGTTCTCGTTACTGTAATTTTAGTATAGATAAGTTTGGAAATGAAATAGGAATAGTTCCTGCAGATTGGTTAGGAGAAACTTATAGTTACCCGTACGAGTTTATAGAGCTTGTAGAAGATTTGTACAAACATGGTAGTTCTGATTGGAGAAAGATTGACTACTGGATGTTTGCTAATCTAGCTTGTGAATGGAGTTATATGAAACTTATCGAAGCTGGTTGCAAAGCAGAAGAGGCAAGAGATATTCTGCCTATGGATTTACAAACTGAGCTTTATCATACCGCATTCATAGACGATTGGGAACATTTCTTCAAGTTAAGAGCTTGGAATAGTAAAGGTAACAGACCTCATCCAGAAGCAAAGAAACTCGCTAAACAAGTCTACGATAGATTCGTGGAAAGAGGATTAGTTTCACAAGAATTACGAATACAAAACGAAATTATAGAATGTGGGTAGTAACTGATAGATCGGATGAAAAGTTAATGTTTGAATCTAAACCTGATAGGGTTAAAACAGGTTGGGTAAACGGAGGAGCATTTATAAGAATAGGTACTGCTTTTCCTTTCAACACATTACCTTCATTTATTCAACAACAACAGTGGAAAGATGCCCCTATTCAAGTTAAACTTAATATTAGTAAGACGTGAACAAGTTCGTAGAATCCGACATTAGAACAGGATTACAATATCTAAGAGTCGGAATAATGAATGCTCTAGCTAGTATTGAGAAAGAGGAATGTGAAGAAATAACGTTAGGTGATTATGTTCCTTTTAGCTTGGTAGTAGAATGTGCAGAAGAAAGAGGATGGAAACAGTACGAAGGTACTAAGCATGATCCTATCGATACTAACGGATTGGAAGTAGATTGCTGGTACTATATGACCATGCCTAATGAAAAGATTGCTTGCATAAGTAGTTGCTTATGGAAAGGATTATCAACTAAAATTGAAATTGAGAAATGAAATTTCCTTATTCTGTTTTATACTATCTTATATGTGATGATTTGAACTATGAGAATCCAGAAGATCTTCCATTTGAAGTTGCAGATATCGAAGATTATGATACTATTTCAGACTCTTTTGATAAATATATAAAGGAACACAACATTGAAGTTGTAAAAAAAGAGGTTCTTGATTATGATTTAGAATTCGGATCAGAAAGAATATACATTGTATTCAAATATGATGATACGTTCTATGGATTTACGTATAAATATACTGATTACGATGGATATGAATTCCCAGAAAATGAAGAATTAACAGAACTTGAACCTGCTGAAAAAACAGTAACATATTATAAACCAAAACAATGAACAAATTAAACGAAAAGATTGCTGAAATCCTTAAACAACACCCAGAAGGTGAGGATTTCTTTAATGCTCTAGATGCGATGGTTAGAGGAGACCTTGATATCCTCACAGCTTTTCTTGATTTTGTCGGAAATCGTATAGATGATTACGATAAGTATAGTCTAATACTGACAGGACAATTTGGAATAGCTATGATGAATGTATTCGGAGCAAGGTTGTTAGACAATTTTGCAGATGTCATTCTAGTTAATGGTGGGATCCGAAAAGGAGCAGAACCTGTTATATACAGGGAAAAACTTAAAGGTCCTAGGTTCATAATGTTTGATGATTCTTTTTACTCTGGTACAACTAGAGATTCCATAGAAAAGAAACTTCGAACTCTTAACTCTCAAGCTACAATTGAAAAAACATTTGTGATTTATGATGGTTCTGTTAAAATTCAGAAAAATGTTTTTAGCATGTTCCGTTATCACTCTGATAAACCTTTATGGACAAATGATTTGGTTAACATCTGACACTCATTTTGGACACACAAATATCATTAAGTATTGCGCAAGGCCGTTTGAGAATACCGATGTAATGGATGCAGCACTTATTGAAAATTGGAATAAATGTGTGGCTCCAAACGACACTGTATATCACTTAGGTGATTTTGCTTGGGGAACTATTGGTTATTGGGAGAAAATCCGCGAACAATTAAACGGAGAAATCATTTTAATCATAGGAAACCATGATGAACGTTTCCTTTCTTTAGATAGAACTAAAAAGCTTTTTAAAGAAATGGCTTACCAAAAACGCATATGGTACAATAAACATTGTATATACTTAAATCATTATCCTTTCCTTTGTTACGGAGGAGCATATAAAGGAGAAGATGCTGTTTGGCAAGCATATGGACATGTTCATTCTACTGATAGAACTGAAAAAGGTTTAGACCAACAAAGAACTGTGTATGCTTTTCCTACGCAATACGATGTAGGAGTTGACAACAATGATTTTCGACCAATTCATATTGATGAATTTGCAGAAATCATAAAGAATAGACAACAATCTTTAGGAATGTGTGCTAAATGAAAATCTGGTTAAATAATCTAAGTTTAGGGGACTCTTTCTGGTATCATAATTTTAAGAAAATTAAATATGGTACAATTATAGATAGAGTCCCCGACTCTGGATATAGAATAGGACGTTGGCGTCTTGACACTGGTGATGAAATGTTTGTGAATCAATTTGGTTATACTACTCCAGAAGAAGCAGCAAATGCTCTTCTTGTATATTGTAATACCGAAATAACTAATAAAAATGCACAAATAGCATTACTAAATAGTGAAATACAAAACTTAAATGAAATATGCGAGTATTTGACAAAATATCTAAATGGTATTCCAAAGGGCAGCGCATAATAAAAAGTACAATACTTTGCATAAGATTTCCATTTCTATATCCTCGTAATCGATTCACTAATAATCATTATGATAATTGGAGAATAGTAAAATTTCATCGTAAATGGTGGAAACATACTGAGGACTTTTTTATGTTTCATGTTACCACGGATAGTGTTGCACTGTGTAGTTATGGAGATATTTCGGGAAATTATTATTATTTAAAAAAAGATTCTGAGAATATTTACATATGCGAAGACAGAGGTAAAAAATTATTTACAATTCCTATAGATAGTTTAGGAGTTGGTAAAGTAATTAGATGTGGTTGGAAAGACAGAAAAGTTCCTTATATTATTGTTGAAGAAGGCTGGGTAGATAATCCAGAAGCTAATCATTTTGTTACCATAGTTCATGCTAAATGGCTACAAAGAATTATTAAATTCTTTGATTGGATTAATGACTGGCCTCTTCAACTTTTCCATTGTCTTCCTTCTTTTACAGAATTAGATGCAATGGATGAAGGATGGAGAAAAGCATTTGGAATACAAATGTGTAAAGAAATTCGAAAAGAACTATTAAAGCATGGTTTTAAAACTTTATTTAGGTACAGAATAACACAAATAAAGGAAAAATGGGGCAGATTGTGTTGGTATGATGCTGGAGCTCCGGAGGGTGTTTTCGATATAGTTTTAAAATACGATCGAATATCAAGTAGAACTTGTATAAATTGTGGAAAACCTGCTACAAAGATTAGTACTGGATGGATTTGCCCATACTGCGACGATTGTATAGGTAATCATAAATATACTGAAATCAAATGATTAATATAAGCAAAGAAATTATGTCAGCTATGGTTGAAAAAAAGAATGCTATAGCTAACCACAACGATACTACCGAAATAGATTGGAAATTGAATGCTTTGAAAGACTTCAAGACCAAAAAAATTGAATTTGAAACTTCTGGTAGTGGAAAAGAATATAATGAGGCAGCTGAATTGGAAATTCTTAAAAGAATGATTAAACAACGTCAAAGTGCCCAAAAAGAGTATTTAGAGGCTGATAGACAAGACCTAGCCTACAAGGAAGGGTATGAATCAGAAGTACTAGAAAAGTTGCTCCCTGAGCTTCCTAATAGTGAAAAAATGGAAGAGGCATACCTTGAGTGGAGGAAAAATTTGGTCAGCGATATAGAATTTCCGAACATTTCAAAACGAGAAATGGGTTTAGCTATTAAGTCAGTTTCTGAGAAATTTGCTTTAATAGATAAAGGAGCATTAAGTAAAGTTATTCAAAAATTTGTTGTAGCATGATTATAGGTATATCAGGTAAAGCAAAGTCTGGAAAAGATACGGCTGCTGATATGTTATCATATATATATAGTAATCCTGACAAATCTTACAAAGACTATGTAGAGAATACTGAGGTGTTCTTTGATAAGAATGCTTATGTTGTTCATTTTGCGGATGCTCTGAAAGAAGCTGCAAGGGAACTTTGTATTCTTGATGAAGATCAAACTGATACACAAGCAGGTAAACTTACTGTCATTCCTTGGCTTGGTATAACAGTACGGGAACTATTACAAAAATTGGGTACTTGTATTAGAGAAGGAATAGATGAAGACTTTTGGATTAAGTGTTTATTTGCTAGAGTAGACGGATTTCAAAACATTATTATAGCAGATGTACGTTATCCCAATGAAGTACAAGCAATTAAAAATCAAGATGGAGTTGTAATACGTATTAATAGAGAAGGGGCTGGCGCTGGTAATCATCATAGTGAAACTTCTCTTGATGACTACAATGGTTTTGATTTAGTAATAGATAATAATGGCACTTATGAAGAACTATATAATAAACTTAAAGTATTAATTAAACATTTCCATTTTGGATAATACAATTTAGGGCGGCTCGGGGTTTTATCCTCGGGTCGCCCTATTTTTTTTTACTTTACTGGGTGTCTCGTACATACATCCTGTAAGTATCTCTAAAAGCTCTAGTAAAGGCTTGAGCACCCATAGTAGTACCCATAAGTGTCTAATCACCAGTAGCTAACTTATATAAATCGTTAAATAGTTTAGTAGGAAGTTTATATGTTGCTGGGTTTGTGGAATTTCCTACATAATCTAAAACAGCAAATGGTCCAAAGAAATTATCCCAAGAATTATGCCAACCCTTATATGTAAGTTCCGTTAAAGCATTTGAAATAACTTTTTTACCGTCTGCATTCTTTTTATGATCTGCATACATAGGATCGAGAGCTAATTTGAAAATTGCACCATATAATAACATCATAAATATATCGGAAAATAATTTATTAAAGTTCCTCCTATTTATATCATTATGCTTATATGTTACATCTACAGCTTCTTTTAAACCATTATTAATCCAT
>Ga0326511_10000772_pt1 | contig 27898 bp, 37 predicted proteins | sample 0_2496_0518_D_FD_203701 | JGI IMG/M metagenome (GOLD analysis project Ga0326511, IMG submission 203701) | Bovine rumen microbial communities from UC Davis, California, United States - 0_2496_0518 | ecosystem: Host-associated > Mammals > Digestive system > Stomach > Rumen | place: USA...
GAAAAAAATCATGTAAATAATTCAATAGAATTGCAGAACTAGTAAAACCATCACAATCACTATCTATTACTAATAATGCGATACCTTTATTTGAAATAGTTGAAATTAATGCGGCGGCTGCCTATCGGAGTTTATTCTAGCCTAAAGCTTCAGGAGGAGCAACGTCCGCATCACTTGTAAATAAATAATCATTAATTTTATCAATTGGAATATTTCTATTTGTTAAGATTTGCTATATAACTGAATAATTTTCATTTATAGGTTTAATTAGCTAATATCTCATAGTTATACCTTCTTTCAATTTCTTGTTTTTTATATTATAATAAAAAAAATAAGAGTTGTCAAGTGAACAACTCTTATCTAGGTTTTTTTCTATTGTTAAATAATTCAAGAAAAATATCTGGTCCTTTATCTATTGGCGAATCTTTATACCCTAATAAGTTTCCTGTATCTAATATAAAACTTATTTGAATAAATCCTCCATATTTTTTATATATATTTATCAGTTTCTCTTCCCATTTAATATACTCCGCATCTTTATACTCTTGATATTGTTTATCAAATGCTATTATAATTTCTTCAACTCCAAGTGATTTTAACATTTCAACTTGATAATTAATTAAATTACTTCCACATACTGCTACACTAATATCATTTTCAATTCCAAAAAAACTACTAAATAAAAGACAAGATTTTTCACCTTCATATACAATAACCTTTTTCATTCGTTTAATATTATCTTTAGAAAAGTTAATATTATATAAATTGAAACTAAGAGGATGATTATACATTTTACCTGAAATAATAGCGGGTCTGTATTTTCCTTTAGTTTCATTTTCTTTGATTAAAGTTCTTTCTCGAATTCCGATAAGCTGATTATTAATATCATAATGTGGAATCACAATGCCTTGATTAATTGGATCATAACAAATACCATGGGCATCCATACTCTCTTTTGTTATACCTTCTCTTTCCCAAGGTAAAATTCTTGGTCTAGGAAAGTTTTTCAAAAAAGAATCATCATATTTTTCAAAGGAAACTGTTTGCTGTTTATTTGTTTTAATTGATTGTTTTCTTAATTTTTCAAATACATATTTCTCATCAGGAAGTTCTAATCGTTCTTCTGAAAAATTTTCATTTTCTCCTTCGATGCCATAATAAGTAAGAATGTAATGTAGAGCATCTGGTAAATCCCAGGGTCTAGTCTTTAACTCTCCACCTTTTGCCCAATATGTAATTCCACTTTTACTCAGATGTTTTACTTTTAATATTAATTGGAATATATCAAAAGCATCATTACATTCTGTATAACATCGAAAAAGTTTTGTATTATCATAATAATATAATTTAAATGAACCTTGACCTGGAGGGTTGTGGCATATAGTCCTTGAGATGATATAAGAACTATTAATTATTTGTGGTTCTCCACCTAGGTCAATAAGTAATTGATATACTTGGTCTAATGTTAAATCATTCTTGATATTTTCTAAGTATTCTTTTTGATTCATTTCTTGACTCATATTTTTTCTTTTTAAAACGTTTTAGTCTTTTACATCCACCGCAAGTTTGATAATCGAGTTTACAAAACCAACAATTATCATTATCCCAAAAGTACCAACGAGGAGGAGATGGTTTTGATTTACGATAATTTTGTTTACTCATCTTTTATATGTCTTAATGTTATTATAGAAGCTTTAATTTCACTTAAATACTTAATTGCTTCTTCTAGCTCTTCTAAATGATTAGGCTAAACACAAATCATTATTTCATTATCATTAATTTTTACAAACTAATCTTTATTTACTACCAGGTGAAAGCCTCTATCCAAATATCTTACAGTTAAAATAAATTCATTATTATTACTATTATTCTATAACAATTTTTAAATCCTCCATATCAATTAATTGATAATTATAATCTGTAGCAAAAATAGGATTAATTCTACAAATACCTAAATCTGCCTTACACCAAAGTAGAATATGATTATACTTCCCACGTCTATTTTTATAAATTGAAATCTTCAAATTAGGTTGTTCCAACCCTTTTTGATTTACAAGTTCATCTATATTATCATGGTCTTGTTGATTTAATTGTAACATAATACTACCGGCATCAATTTTATCGGCAATAGCCTTTGCACCTCTTAATAGATTTTGGTCATAAACGGAAGCGTGTTGATAATCTGCATTTAACTGAGTGCTTGATAAAATAAAGATACCATTATCAGTAGCCAAATCTTTAAGACGCACACTAATCATAAACAATACATTATCTTCTCTTAAATTTTTAACTGATGCTTTAGAACTAACTTCAGATAATATTTTCATACTTGAATGAATATAATCAAGGAAGAAATATCTTACATTAAATTTTCTAACGCTAAGTTTAACTACATTTTCAATATCTTGTAAAGAAAAATCATGTAGCTGTTTTAAATATAAAGGACTATTTTTAATCACTCCAATAGCATGTCTAACTCTTTCAAGTTCATCACCTTCATATCTATTTGTTAAAATATGATCTTCGGGTACTCCAGATAAAAAAGCCCACATCATAGTTTGAACTTCACTAAAGATCTGTTCAGTCATGACGTATATAGTAGGTTCAACTGTATTTCCATTCTGAACCCATTCTTTTTTTTCTAGGTCATAAATTTCATTACAAGCTATATTACAACAATCCGCTACCATGGCTCTAGATTTACCGACGTTTGTAGCTGCGGACCGCAGATAAAATTTACCAAGCCTAGCTCCCCTAAATACAGTATTGATTAGATTTCCATATAAAGGATAACCTACATCAGGAGTTGTTTGAAGTTCGACTAGAAGATCGTCACTACCGACGCCCGCCTGTATAATATCATCAACAGCCCCATTAAGATATTTAAGTTTAATATCTTCTATTTTATTATCAATAGTTTCAGCAATTTGTTCTTCAGTAGTATTATCTAACCATTCCTCTTGACGTTGCCTCTTCTTTTGATCGAATATATTATTTATATCATATAACCATGCTAAATCAAGACCAGCTCTTTCATTATACATACGAAGAAGTGTCATTTTTTTCATTTTATGATAATAATAATTAAAAGCATCTGGCTGACAAATTGCAACGGCTTTTGCTAAATAACCAGTACCATCATAGTTTTTATAAACTGCCATTTTTTTAGGTTTTTGTTGAAGATAATCTTCTATTACTGAAGTTGTGATTTTTTCTACACCAAGATTATGAAGATTATAAATGGCTCCAAATACAACTTTATGTAAATCTTCTGTAAAATCTTCTGCTGTAAAACTATATCTTTCGTCATCTATAAGATTAGGATTTCGATAAACGCACCCTATAATCTGCACAATAGCAGGAATATCTACATATCTTATTTTACTCATTCTTCCTCCCAATCGAACATATGCGGCGGTTGCTTCCATGCGCGGGGAGACTTAGTCTTAATCTCGATAACCGGCTGCCGCAACATTATTTTTTCATTCTTCTTTTGTGTAGCATCAACTTCTTTATAATATTCTTTAGCTTTATCATAAACATATGGAATAATACCTACTCCATCATTACTTTTTTCTGTTGTGCCATTGTTTACAAAATAAAACCATTGTAAACTTTTTGTCATTCCATACCAAGTGTATCCATAGGTTTTAATAAAATTTTCTGCCTGTCTATTTATCATTTGATACTCATATTTAGGACCATAAACAGCTTTAACACAAGCAAAAAAATCTTCACGGTCAAATAACTCTTTTGTTTTTTTAGGATTTGCCAATGCACATTTTTCATGTGCATATCTATTTCCTATTTTTACACAAGAAATTTTCTATCTATCAAAATTCTTATCACAAATTACACATTTTGCAAGTATCATTTTAATTTTCCTTTTTTATTCATATATTTTATTATATCATAAAAAAAATAAGAAGTCAAGGATTACTCCTTGACTTCTTCTTCAAAAAGTTCTCTCAAGTCGTATACAATTAATGATAATTGTTCAACTTGATTTCTTGTAATTTGTGAAATCTTTTTCCCTTTACCAAGATTACGTCCGACAATCTCTTCAATTCTAGGACGGTAGTATTCTTTCTTCTCTGGGGGAATAGACTTTAACATCTCTGAACATTCTTTATATAAAGCATCAAAATCAAGTTCTTCGTAAGATGTTGATGTATTTCTTTCTTCTGTAATAAATTCTTGACCAGCATGTTCAGCTTCTCTATCAATAGATTGATTTAAAGCATCTACTAAAGAATTATATGAAAAACTAATTTCAGGCTGCATATATCTGAAACGAGAACCACAATCTACTGTTCCATCTAAAGAACGTAAAGTTAAGGCTCTACCTGGAACACCTTCTTTTATAACAAGATGTGCGTAACCATATATATCAACCATATTTTTAATAATTTCATTGTAACTATTACTTAAAGTTGGTACAATTTGATTATACTCAGTTCCATCTTGTCTTTTGAAAGTTTTATCTTTGTCATGTGAAATAAATAAAACTGCATAACCAAGTTGTGTTACAGCTCTAAATGTACTTTCAAGTTCTCTTTTTACTTGAACCCAACCTTGTCCATAAGGAATCTGGTTTAATGTATCTACATTATTCTGGTCTATAATATATTTCTCACAGGCGGCCGCAGCAATATCAATAGTATCTACTATGATAGATTGGTATCTCTATTTTACTTCTGGTCTTTTTAATTGTCTTAAAATTTGTTTCATTTCAGACCAGGTAGAAACATCTGCTGCCTAAATATTAGGAATTGCATTATATCCTTTTTCAAAGGCTAAAAGAAGCGGTTTCGGCATTTGTGAGCCAAAAGTTGTTTTACCAATTTTACCTGGTCCGTAAAGATATGTAATATATCCACTTAAATCTCTACTTACTTTATGGGGCTAAATTTTCATTAAATCAATTGCCATTTTTTATACCTCACTATTTTCTTTTTCCATACTCATAGTTTAAAATGGCAAGCGGATAACCGCTTGCCTATTAATTAAAAGTCGTTAAAATCTCCCTCAGGAATACTAGATAGTGGACCTGCCATTCTATTAGGTGCTGGGGTAGACTGAGTAGCAGTTTTTTGATTATTTGCATACTCAATTGCTGCACTCTTTACTTCCTCAAGATGTACGTTTCTATCTCCAATCTTCTTCTGAAGATCTGCCATGTCTTCTTCTGTAAAGTCATAAAGCTGAGGCTTACTTCCTTCAATAACCCATTCTCTACGAGTTCTTTCAGAGTACTCGATCATAGGTTCTCCCCAAGCATTTTCAACTTCCTTTTCTACTTTAATAGTAGTGTTTTTAATGCTACCCCATACTTGAGTATAAATAGGTTCTGCACTTGAAACTCCAAGTCCTTCAAAATATTCAATAGCTTTAGGATTATAAGCAATCAAATCCCAAGGAAGAATTGCTCCTCTAAAGTTGAAAATAACACCGTGGATTCTTGCATGAAGAACATCATCTGTGTCTTCTTTAGGTTCTACGACAGTTACCTTATTGATAATCATATCATAAGTAAACTTATTTCTTGAAGTTCCTTCAGGAGCAAGTTCTTTAATAAATGTAATAAAACCGCCTTCATTTCTCTGAGCGGATACTGCTCTATCATCATTTACTATATAAAAGTCGTTTAGATCTCCAGAAGGAGTAAGTCTAATCATTTCTGCATTTTCTTTTCCTACTTTTAACCAAGTCTTTTCCTCAGATGTGATCTTTTCAAAAGCAGAAAATCTTGAATCTGTTTTACCATTTCCAAAAGTAGGAAGTATAAATGTATAATGAACAGGAATAACATTCAAACCTGCTTCATCGGTAGCGATTTGAATTGTTCCTGACCAAAACTCCTGTCCATAATAATTAGAAGCCTGGTTTTTTACTGTCTTTTTTGACAAATCAAAATCATAAAGTCTACCTTCCAAAATTTCTTTATTTATTGTATTCTTCATTCTTTTTACCTCTTTTATAATTCTTATAATTTATTATATAATAATTTTTTTAATTTTTCAAATCATCCTTCATAAGTAATTAATTCTTTACCATACGGAAGTGACTCTATCCATTCACAGAATCTATGCCATTCTGTTAATTTATGATAACGACGTTGGAAATAAATATTTCGTAATACTTCATAATTAAGAGTTACAGTTCGAGTTTGCAACCATGCTTCAGGAAGTACTCTAATTAATTCTTTCCAATATCTTTTATCTTTTGTTTCATTATATCTTAGTCTAAGAGTTTCACAATATCCAATAATATCGTCCCAAATATCTGTGATAAAAGTATCTGTATTATAAGGTTCATTATCATAAACTCTTAAATTTTCAAAATCATCCATTTCAAAACAATCGAATGTAATTGGAGTGGATGCTAATTTGTGCATTGTTGAGGTACTATTAGCTACTGTACCTATTTTATATGTATCAAACTCTTTCCACCAGTATAATGGAGCAGTTATATCAACAGAAACAAAAATTTGACGCATAAATTTTCTATCACTTGTTCCTGCTTTAATCATACGTTGAGCAAGATCTAAATCCTTAGGACCTAAAGTAAAATAATAATTATTAAAATTTCTACTCCAAATACAAGAACTTTTATTATAAAAGAGTTGTTCTAATAATAACTAATAATTTATTCCACTATCAGATTTTGCCCAACTTTCAAGAGGGTTACGTAACCCTCTAAAAGCTCCTTCAAAATTCATAACTTGAGTATTTTCAAATTTCATTTTTTATTTACTCCGATATTTCCATTATATCCATATGTATCTGCTTGATATAATGAGATAAAATATTTTTCTTTTTCATTTAATTCATCTCGATTACATTCTAAAAGAATTTCAAAAGTAAAGTTCTATAACCCGTATTCTTGTATAGCTTTATAAAGTTTATTACCAGGCGGTGTATCAATACCCAATCCTGCTTTACAGTGCTAATTCCATCTTTTATATATATCAACAGCCTGCCCTATATAACATTCATTCGTTTCAATGTTTGTTATCTTGTAAATTCCCATTTTAGTTTTATCTTTTAAAATAACTGGAAATCTAACCTTAGCAAGCGGTTGCCAGTATGTTTGCCATATTAACATAGATAAGATACGAGGTTTAGCTAATTCCATTTTAACTTTTTCTAATTTCTTAATATCAGAAAGTTCTATATTAGATGGGACTAATCTATAGTCATCTGCTTTACTTTTTATTTCTTTCTATCTTAATAAGGACTAGTATGCGGCCTTGCGTGTCTACTTTAATGTCTAAAGTGAGGCGGCGGCCGCCTAAACTTCCTGCTAAATTGAACTTAATTTCTATTCATATTTAGACTTTTGTTGATTACATTCCAGTTTAAAAAATTCTAACTACTGGTCTATTGTTTTTCGTTTTAAATTTTCATAATCTTTTAACCGAGATTGAATAGCCTATTCTTCAAAATTATATTTCTAATTAAATTGTTGTTCTTTTTGCTATATCTTTTCTTCTATTGAGGATAATCTCTATTCAGCTTCTTTTATTTTAGTTGTGTATCCTTGCTAAATTGCTTCCTATTTATCTTGTAAATAATTTTCTTTTTCCCTTAATTTTATCTACTGAGACCGTAGTGAATACCAGTAACAGAAAAATATTATAGCAACAATAAAAACTATAAAAAAACTATTCATAATAAAAATACCTGGGCTATCTTTTTAACCCAGGTAATTCCTTTCATCAAGCTTCGTAGTTGTAAGTTCTACCATAATCAGTGAATTCGATGAACTTAACACTCTTATGAATCTTCTTACCAGTATCTTTATCTGTATCTTCAATTTCGCCAGGGACACGAACCATAAGAGGTTTTACTTCCTTTACTTTCTTACCATCTACTTCTTCACCAGTTTCTTCCTTGTGATTTGTAAAAGCAGCTGTAAGAGTTGCATTAACACTCTTTGCACTTAAACCAAGTGCTTCAGCAATATCATTAGCTGTAATACCTTCTGATTCATGTTCCTCTACGTACTTCTTAACTAGAAGTGCCTTCTCACTAAACTTACCCATTTTTAATTTCTCCTTTTTTAAATCATTTATTATTTTATTATATTATATTAAAAATTTTCTAAAAAGTCAAAAACATTTTAGTTCTTGTCTTATATACTCATCTAACTAGAATAATTCTTCTATGGAAAGTGAGCCTATAATATTTTCAATTTTAGAATCAATCTCTTCAAGATTATTGTCCTTATTCCGACTTTCCATTTCTATTCTAGCTATCTTTTTTGCTTTTTCTTTTAATTCTTTTTTATTCATAATATTATTATACCAAAAAATTTTTAATAAGTCAATTTATTAGGTTCAAGAAATCATCTTCAGTAATAATTGGAATATTTAATTTTTTAGCTTTTAAATTCTTACTTGAAGTAGAATCTACATCATTATTAATTAAATAATCAGTTTTAGAACTTACTGAATCGGTTACTTTTCCGCCTTCTTTTTCAATAGTTGCTTTTATTTCATTACGGTTCTTAAAAGTTTTTAATTTACCTGTAATAACAAATGTTTTACCTTCTAATTTATTCGATACCGAAATAGAAACAACCGGCCGCATCTCTATTATATATTTTTCAAAAATAGAATCTGCTTCAGTAAAATCATAATCAAGTAAAGTTTGAATCATAACTTCACCGATTCCCGCTATTTCATACAACTCTTGGCTATTGTTATTAACAGCTTCTCTAAATTTTTCATAACTTCCAAATTTTTTAGATAATGCTTCAGAAGCTACTTTACCAATTAATGGGATACCAATAGCACAAATAAATTTAGCAGTAGGACTTTTTTTACTTCCTTCTATTGCATCTAATATTTTATTAACAGATACTACACCAAAGCCAGGTTTATTTGCCCACTCTGTTTTATAAGTATTTAAAGTAAAAATATCTTCTATATTATTAAGCCAACCATAATTAATAAGTTTTTCAAGCGTAATTTTTGATAAACCTTTTATATCTAATCCCTTTTTGCCACAAAAATGGTCTAAACGATTAATTAATTTACCATTACAATTTGGATTAATACAATATAGAACTTCACTATCATTATCTTTACGAATTTCAACATCTCCGCCACAATAAGGACAAGTGGTAGGAATTTGAATAGTTGGTATCATTTTAGGATTATTTGTTTGAGCATGACTTACTTGAGGAATAATTTCATTTGCTTTGTAAATAAATACTCTCTGACCTGGGAAGGCTCCTCCCATTAATTGAGTCATAATAGTAATATTATGTAAACTAGCTCTATTGCAAGTAGAGCCGTCAATATCAATATCATTATAAATAAGTACAGGAGTTAATTGACCTGTTCTACCCATAGTCCATTCAATATCTTTTACTTCAGTTTCATATTCTTTAATACCAGGTTTCCAAGCAATAGCATCTCTAAAGTGATGGGCTGTTGCTCCTAAAGATTCTCCATATTCTATATCGTCATATTTAAAAACAACTCCATCACAAGGAATACCTCTTTCTTCTGCTCTTTTTTGACATACTTCGAGAGCTTCTTCTATATCCTTTTCATTTCTTATTATATAAAAAGGTACAATATTAAAATCATAATTTTTAACTGCTATAATCTTATCCAAATAAGTTAAAATATCTGAATCATCAATAGAAATAATATCCCACATTATAAAAGACAGGTTACGAGATTTAACTTCATTCATATCAAGAAGAGCTAATGCACCTGCCGCAGCATTTCTTTGATTCTTAAAACGATTAGAATCAAAATCTTTTTTAAGAATTACTACTTCACCATCAATAACAACATGCCCACTTTTAGGAATGATAAGAGGAATACCTTTTATATAATGAGCATGTTCTGTAATATCTCCACCTATATATCCATCTCCTCTAGTATTAGCACTTACTAATTCTCCATTTTCATAAACAAGACGTACAGAAAGCCCATCGCATTTCACACTTGCGATAAGAACCTTATCTTTTTTAAAAGATTTAATTTCTTCAATAGAATGAACTTTATCAAGACTTAACATAGGTCTATCTATAATATGAATTTTTTTAATACTATCTAATACGGGGGCGCCAACTGATATTTCGCCCCCATATTCTTCCACCAATTTATCATATTCAAAATCTGACATAATAGGAGAATCAGTATTATAATAAGCATTTTTTGCTTCTTCTATTTTATTTCTTAATTCTTCTTTATTCATTCTCCATCTCCATCTAAATATGCATTATTGCCGCAACAAGGGCATTTACAATAATAATATTCTTCATTCTATTGAGAATCTATAATATATTCATCTTTATTAGCTGTAAAAATGCAATCACAATAGCTACATTTAAAGCGTTTAACTTTCATAAGCTTATCTAAATTACCTTCTTTAATAATCTTCATAATCTAACTCCATTTTTTTCAACTCTTTTTTCAATAGTAGCTCTGTGGGCGGTAGTAATATTTTTTAATGTCCCACTTTCAATAAGACCTTTTAAGTTTAAAGGAAAATATCCAAAAACATTTTGAGCTAAATTTAAATGGTAAGAATCTCTGTAAAACTCTCCGCTATGATCATGTCCATGGATATTTAGACAAATTGATGTCTGAGAACCAAAAGTAATTTGTAATGGCTCGTGAGATAAAACAATTTTTTCTGCAATCCAAAGAGGACCAGTATACACTTCTTCAAAATATTTTTCCATTTGAGTTGAGGCAGTATCATGATTCCCCATTAGAAGAATTTTATGGCATTTTAATTTATCTATATATTCTGGATTTCCAACATCTCCTAAATGAATAAGAGTATCATTTTTATGGCAACATTCATTTAAGAGATAAATTTGTTCTTGTTCAGAGATTTTATATCCCATAAATTCTCTATCATCATCCTCAAAGTGTGTATCTGAAACAAGATACACACTTCCTTTTTCAGACCAATGCTGAAATGGTTTATATAATGTTTTAATCATCTTTTCTCCTTAAACAATAATAGCAGATTCAACTTGACTTCTTTCAATAATTTTAGTTCCAGTACCTAATTTAGATTGAATTGAAATTTCTTTTACTGGAACACAAATTGAATTCGGTTTACCTGCTATTAAAACTAAATCTTTTTCAGTAGCAGGAAGTGCGGCCGCCACATAATCGTTAGGGTCTAGCTTTAATGCTATAACACCGCGGCCGCCGCGGTTTTGGATAGTAAAATCAGATACAGACATTCTCTTACTTTTTCCTTCTCTTGTTATTAAAACAAATGAATCATCTTTAGAAGAAAAATTAACAACTCCTATTACTGCATCATCTTCCTTTTTAGCAATACCTTTAACTCCACTAGTCAATCTACCAATAGCTTTAATATCATCAAAAGTAAATTTAATGGCATAGCCTTGTTTCGTAATAAGAATAATTTTTTCATCATCATTCATAAAACGAACAACTGCTAATTCGTCATCTTCTTTTATTTTAATAGCTTGAATACCTGTTGTCTTTTTAGTATTAACATATTCTTCAAATTTCGTCTTTTTAACAAGACCATTTTTAGTGAAGAATACTACATAATCAGCAGGCTTTTCCCCTCTAGCGGAAGCGATTTCTTGGATGATTTCCTTATCATCTAGTTTTAAAATAGTTTTAAGATTAACTCCCCTAGAAGCATTAGTTCCCTCAGGAATTTTATCTACATTTAAACGATACATTTTACCTTCAGAGGTAAAAATCATAAGAGTATCAATAGTGTTTGTTGCTAGCATTATTCTAGGAGATTCAGAAGCTGTTTTAACTCCTACTCCACGTCTATGTTGTACTTTAAAATTCTTTTTAGGAATACGTTTTACTTCATTTAAATTATTAATGATAACGACGACATCCTCAGGTATAATCTCAGCCTTTTCTTTTTCTTCTTTTGTTATTTCAATTTGAGCAAGTTCTGTTCTACGAGCATCTCCATATTTATTCACTAATCCTTGCAAACGAACTTTTAATATACCAATTTGTTCATCTCGATTATCTAAAATTTGATGAAACATAAAAATTTTATCATTTAAATCTTCTGCTTCTTTATTTAATTCTACTTTTTCCAATTTAGCAAGGGAAGATAATCTCATTGCAAGAATCGCTTTAGCCTGGTTCTCTGTAAAATTATATTTAGCTATAAGATTGATTTTAGCAGCGGCCGCACTTTCAGATGCTTTAATTAAAGCAATAATATTATCAATATCTTCAAGTGCTTTAAGCAATCCATTAACAATTTCTAATCTTGCTTCTGCTTTTGTTAAATCAAAATTACATTCTTTAACAATGCAATCAAGATTATGGTCAACATAAATTTTAATTGCATCTTCAAGATTCAATTCTGTGGGAGTTTTATCTATTAATGCAACCTGGTTATAACTGAAAGAAGACTGAAAGTTAGTTTTATTATATAATTTTGCGACAATAGAAGAAGGGTCAACTCCTCTTTCACAAGTTACAACAATTCTAATCTTCTTAGAACTTTCATCATGTATATCAGAAATACCTTCAATTTCTTTATCTTCACAAGCTTTACCCACTTGTGCTATTAAACCTTCTATTGTTTCTCCATAAGGTATTTCATAAAAAATAATTTTATTCCCTTCAATATTATATCTGGCTTGAATCTTAACTGTTCCATGCCCAGTTTTCATAATTTTAGGAATATCATCTTTATTAATTATTAATCCGCCAGTCGGAAAATCAGGGCCGTCCAACATAGGAGTAATGCCATCCAAATAATCTGTAATCGCCTTTGCGACATCATTAAGATTATGAGGTGCCCAATTGCATGCCATGGCAACCCCAATACCAGTGTTAGGATTACAGAGTAGATTAGGAAAGGCAGAAGGGAGAGTAATAGGCTCTTCAAGAGTCTCGTCATAGTTAGGTATAAAATCTACATTATTTTTCTTAATTCCATTTAACATTCCTTCTTCTGCTATTTTACTAAGGCGGGCTTCGGTATAACGAGCGGCAGCTGGTCCATCACCTGCGATATTTCCATTATTTCCATGCCAATCAATTAAAGGGTATCTCATTACCCAAGGTTGAGAAAGTCGTACCATTGCTCCATAGATACTGGAATCACCGTGAGGATGGTACTTTCCCATTACATCGCCAACGATTCTTGCGGCCTTTACATGAGGTTTAGATGAGAGTCTTTTTTCTTCAAATGCTGACCAAAGAATACGTTTGGCAACTGGTTTAAGACCTGATTTAGCATCTGGAATTGCACGGTCGGTATTAACGGCAACCGCATATTCTATGAAATTTGTACTTAATTCTTTTGTTAAATCATTCTGCATTTTTAAAATTCCTTTATATTATAATATCCTTTATTTTTATTTTCTGGTTTTGTAAAAAAAGTAATCCAAATTCCTGGAGCATCTCCTCGTTCTAATCCTCCTTTACCAGTAGCACATATATCTATACCAATTAATAATTGATTATTTATATAAATTGGAAAATTTTCTGCTTCTTCCAATCCATTTAAAGAATTTAATAAATCTTGTAAAACCATTTTAATATTATTACTCCAATTCAAATTTATTTATTTTACATTCCGGTATATTATAATAATGATGAATACCATATTCTGAATCATCATAAATTAATTTATTATTTTGTAATTTACATCTATATTCAATATCATCTATTGTGCCCGTTTCATATACTCTTGGCCAAGAATGTTTACAATCAAGACATGTTTTCGCTAATTGAAAATCTTTACAGTTTATTTTTTCAACTATATCATCAATTTCACACTATTGTTTCAAGCAATACTATTCCCCAAAATAAGAGGATTCCCAACTATAAGAATGAAATTTACATGGATACTAAAAACAATTTTTTAATTTATTCTGCATTATAAGTAGCCTCCTTGCTATGTTCTCTAATAAAAGCTTTTCTAGGTTCAATTTTAGTTCCCATTAAATCTTCAAAGAGCATATCTGTTTCATCTATATCTTTAATAGTAATCTGTTTAATAATTCTATTATTAGGGTCAGTAAGAGTTTCTTCAATCTGTTCTACATCCATCTCACCTAAACCCTTCATACGATTCACTTGATAATTTCCAGTATTAGTTTTTCTATACTGTTCAAGTTCTTCGTCATTTTTAAGATATTTATAACCTTTATTTCCAGCCAAAGTAATTTTATAAAGTGGAGGCACTCCTGCATAAATATATCCATCATAAATCAAATCTGGGCAGAAGTTCCATATAAAGGTATAAAATAGATTCTTAATATGTGCTCCGTCCACATCAGCATCACTCATAATAATAATCTTACCATAACGTAAATCATCTTCATCATAAGTTACTTTCATTGTTTTAGTATCAATCTTCAAACCAAATGCATCAATCATTGTCATAATTTCTGCATTTTTCTGAATCTTATCTAATGTAGCCTTCTGAGTATTAAGAATTTTACCTCTTACAGGCATTACTGCTTGAAACTCATTATTTCTTGCAGTCTTTAATCCGCCAGCAGCACTGTTACCTTCTACAATATATATTTCACATTTACTGCGGTCTTTGCTATAACAATCAGCTAATTTACTGTCAAATTTAAGAGCCTTCTCTTTTTTCTTACCTTGCTCTCTAGCTTTTTCTCTAGCCTTTTTTGCGGCCTCTCTAGCCTTTTTAGCATTAATAGCTTTATCCGCAATTAACTTAATTTCCTTTTCATTATTGTTTAACCAATAACTTAAATTTTCAGATAAAGCCGCATTAAAAGGTTTCATATCAATTTTAGTGATACGGCTCTTAACTTGAGCATCATATGAAACATTTGGAGCGGTAATATTAAAAATAATATACATACCTTCTTGTATATCATCACCGCTTAAATTTTCATCTGTAGCTTTTAACCATTTCTTTTCTTTAAAAAACTTATTAAATTCTCTAGTAATAAGAGTTTTAACTTGAGTAATATGAGGACCGCTCTCAGTAAGACCGGTATTAACGTATGGAATAATAGTTGAAGAGTAATTAGATGTATAAGTAAGAACCATATCCATCTTATTCTTACCCTCAACATAATTCATATCAAATCTAGAATCAATCAGTTCTTTATCACCGACCGCCGCATCAACTAAATCATGTAATCCTCTTGTAGATACATAATCATATATTTTACCATTTTCATCAAGATGTATAGTTAATCCAGGACATAGACATACTATTGTTTTAAATAGATTATGAATTTTATTACTTTCTACCTCTGTATGAGTAAAAAACTCTTCTGAAGGTTGCCATTCTACTCTTGTTCCAGTTAAACCCTTTTCTACTGGAGCAGTATTTCTTCTTTCGTTAAAAACTCCTTCAATAAATTCTATTGCTTCTAATTGACAATCTCTAAAAGTATAAACACGTAACCAATGGGATAAAAATGTAGTAATTTTAGAACCAATACCAAAAGAACCAAGAGAGGTTCCTTCATATGTTCCATCTTCTCTATATTTACCAGAAGTATTAAGAACACTAAAAGCAGCTTCGAGAATTGTTTTACCATCTTCTCTAAAACTATTTGGAATAAATCCCTGTCCATAATCTTGAACAGTAACTATATCTTTATCTATTGTTACATCAATTCTATTTCCATGTCCAAGTCTATATTCATCAACTGCATTAGAAATAATTTCAACTAGCAATTGAGTTGAATATGTAGTATCTCCTGCATAAACTCCAGGACGAAGTCTAGTAAATTGTAATGGGTCAAGCGACTCAATACTGTTTTCATTATATAAATGTTTATCATTCGTCATTTTCTTCTATAAACTCCCATAATAATTTTTCTTTTGTAATTGGATGTTTTCCAGCTGTTTTTTGTTTCCCTGTTTTATTACAAACTTGTCCAATACTACTAGAATTAGCTAATCCGCACCATTTTGCAGCATCCATCATAGTATTAAAAATCTGTCCTGTATTTATACATCTTACTTTTTTACCACCTTTACTTTTTCTATTATTAGATATTTTTTCTTTAGCCTATTCAGTATGATGTTTTCCATAAAAAGGATGCTATTTTCCAACATTTTTACCTTTTCTGCTATTAGATATTTTTTCTTTAGACTATTTAGTATGATGCTTTCCATAAAAGGGATTGCCCTAACCAGTAAACATCTATGAAATTTTTTGCCTATGCTACTATGACCATGTAATACCTTTTAAAGCAATTTTATTAGACTATCCAATTTTTCTTTTAGTTTCTTCGCTATGATGAAAATTAGACCCTCCTGAAGTAATATTATATCCATATTTTTCATCTGTTGAATTATATTTTTTAATTAATTCTTTTTCTTTTTGATTAGCCTACTACAAAGAAAGATTTTCAAAAACAATTATATGTTCAAAATTATCCCAACCATATTTTAAAATTGCATTATAAAATCTTGGACATGAATCATAACCTTTGCCATTATCCCATCTTTTTTTAAGATTTTGACAAGTTTGACCAATATAAACCTTTTTGTTTATTTTATTGATATGAATATAAACAGTATAATTATTCAATTTTAATTACCTCCAATATTTTTCTAATAAATATTATTTTTAATTAAAATGAATTAAAACATTTTGTCCATATTATGGAGATAATGACTCAATTGAATTTTCATTATATAAAGTTTTATCTGTCATATTAAAACTCCTTTTCATTTTATAAATAAATTATATCATAATTTTTAAAAATTTGCAAGTTTCATTCTTCAGTTCATATAAATACAAAAATCTTGCGTCATTTTAGCTCTTGACTTTGTATCACATTGACTTGACAACTATGAAAAATTTTCATATAATATAAAAAAGGAAATAAGTCAGAGAGGTGACACGGAACCATTTAAATTATATATAGACAAAAAAATAGGAGGTAGTATTACACTACCTCCATTTTATTATTTATTATTTAATTTTATCCTACTGTACTAATTGGTTCTCTTATACGTTTAAAGAAATCAAAACACCAGTTTGAACCTCTACTGATAAGAACACCTGTTATTACTTTAGCTACAACTGGATTTGCAGTCATTCCAATTATAGCAAAAAGATTTACATTCTCAAAACTAAAAGCAATAAAAAGGCCAATTAAAATAGTAATTAATTGATAAATTCCTTTTGACTTATCTTCTGTTTTGAACATTTCTACAATAGTTTTTCCATACTACGTCAAAGCTTCAGTTAAAATAACTGCTGCAATAAGTATTTCCATAATTATTTCCTCCTAATTTATTTATTATTTGGTTCAAAATCATTTGTTGCTAAACGTTGCTCATAATCTTTTTCAAGGCGTTCAATTGTAGCATCAGTTTGATGATTTAAGAACTATGGATGGTCATCACAATATTGAAGATAGTCTGTAATATCCCTCATTATCTGATTATAACTATCTTTAGAATGTTCCCAACCTTCAATAATTTCGTCCATAAATTTAAGAATACGAATACGACACCCGATTGCAGTTTTCTAATCAATTTTATTATTTATTTTCTAAATTGCTTCAAGAATCTTTTTTGAATAATCTTTTTTCTTATCTTTACGTTCTAATAAAAATTGAAAAAATCCCCATAAAGCATTAGAGCCTATTATAGCAACAATTACTGTTATAACTAATTCTGATTCAATATTCATTTGTTCTAGTTCCCTCTCTCTCTCTTTTCATTTCTTTACGATATAATCGGCATATACATATCCCCACTTATCGTTATATTTAATTAAATACCAACTTCCAGTTTCATAGCATACTCCTACTTCAGTTCCATTTTTTAATGGGCTAAAACTACATGTTTTTGCATCTAGCTTAGGTTGTAAACGAACATTTAAAGGAGAAGTAGATTTTACTATACCCTTCCATTTTACAGTGTGCATATCATCTGCTACTACTGTAGTTTGTGAATTAATAATTGCTGTTGAATTATAATTAGGAGTACAGAATTTTGTTCCAGGTAATTTACTATTATAATAAGTTTTTTTGCAAACTCCGCCACCATTATCAATAATCCCACTCGCTCCACTTGTATTTCCTTCAATTGTACTGAACTGATCCCCATTTACAGCAGTAACAATGCCGGTGTGAGCAAAAGTTCCATTTCTATAAAAAATAACAATATCTCCGACTTTAGGATTTGCATTTTTAGTAAATAAGCTCCCAAGAGTAGGACAGTAAATATAAGGATAATGTTTAAGTAACTATTTTGCTCTATTCACACCTAGCGCCTTTGTAAATACCCAAGTAACAAAAGCCGCACACCAAGGTTGTCCTTGATAGTTTTTACCACACCAATTATAAATATCTCTCCAATATTTTGTATAATTATTATATCCCGCATTTGCTGTTTTATTATCTAGTTGGCTATTTGATTTTTTCTCAAGATAACCAATTTCTTTCTAAGCTGTTTTTAATACTAATTCTAATTCTGAAACAGTATTTTGAGAAGGTTGAACTACAGGTGGCTTATATTCACTCATATAAAAACTACCTTGGATATAGCTTAAATCTACATTTCCTTCTATACCATTAATTGAACCCTTTGAGGTATATTGCCACATTGCATGTTCACCATTGTAAGCATGTTGAGAAACACCATACTCAGCTACCCATGTATTCTTTGCGGCGGCCGCAGGTATCTTACTCATATCTAGATTATTATACAACCATGATCTAGATGCATATACGCCACAAGGGATGCCCGCCTTTAAAAGCTATTCACAAATAACGCGTAGCATCTAAGTTCTTTTTTCTTTTGATAATTTATCAGAACGACCGCTCTTATCTCTTTGAACAACCTAACTATCAAGATAAATTGGCATTGAGAATAAACTATTTTGAACTTCTCTTTTGACAAAAGATGCCTATTCTTTGGCTTCTTCTATTGTTATTGAACAAGGGAAGAAGTAGAAAGAATGTGGGATTCCATGTTTTTCACATGCAGCTCTATATTCTTTATATTTTGGATCATATGTAATAACTCCAGTTTTACTTCCTCTATATCCAATTCTTATAATTACAGGATAGCCAGTTTGTTTTACTGCTGCCCAATTAGTAACATTATTAAATTGAGAAATATCTATTACTCTTTGTCCTTTTGTAAAATTCGTTGTAGGTGTAAGTCCATTCTTTTTTGTACCATAACAATTATTATCGAATATCCATATTTCATTCTATATGGTAGCTGTTACATTTTGATAAGCATGTCCTTGATTATATCCAGACCTCGGTTCAAGATAATATATTTTTTCATTTTCTTTTAACCAACCAGTTGCCATTTCTCCTGAAGTTTTATCTAACCAGTACCAACTATTATTATCAAAAACCCATCCTTTTCTCATAGCTCCAGAAGTTTTATCAAAGAAGAACCATGCTTTTCGATTACCAAATCTATCAAGAATATATTGCCAACCAGTTATCATATTTCCATTTATAGGATCAAAATAAAACCAGTCTTTTCCTTTACTCCAGCTTAATTCTTGCCAACCAGTAACCATAGCTCCAGTTTTATCAAAAAAGAACCAATCTGAACCTTTACTCCATTTTAATTTTTGCCAGCCAGTAACCATAAAGCCATCATTTGGATCAAAGTAGAACCAGCTCCATTTACCGTTTTTCTTTAATTTTTGCCAACCATACATTACATAGCCTCTATCATTAAAATAGAACTAATTTGTACCTTTGCTCCATTTTAAAGTTTGCCATCCTTTTGCCCAACTATTATCAGAGAAACGATACCACCAACCAGTAGAGTCCTTTACCCATTCTTCTTGATATGCACCACCATAAGGAATATCATATGACCATACAGAAGAACCTTTTGTTATAATAGCTTTTTTATTAGCAAAAGACATTTCAATATCGGGACCAATACAATTAAGAACCATTGTTCCTGCTTCTTTACATCTTCTAGCCCCATACATAGTAAATTCATTAGTACCAATTCCTTTTGGTTCTAAATCATTATACCAACATAAATTGGCACCTTGTGCTTTTAAACCATTTGCTTGGGATTGAGGGCAATTATTTCCATGATGAGGAATTTTAAAGAATTTTACTTTTATTCCTAGTTTTTTAATTAAATCATAAATACGGTCGGGACCATCTCCGCTAGTCCAATAAAGTAATTCATAAAAATAAAAACATAAACTACCATCATTCATATATGCCCAGCCTTCTGTATCATTATTTTCTACTACCGAAGGTTGTTCTCTATAAACTTTAAATTTAATATCCCCTACCTAAACTTTGTCTCCATGTTTTAAAAAAGTAACAGGAACTTTTTTATTTCTAGCTTTAGAAATAATATCATTTAAAGAAGCTATATCACTACGTACTTCTTTGCTACCTGCATTATTTCTAAGTCCACTTTTTAAAGTTTCTGGGTCATAACAATAAAGACCTACAACAGTAAAATAACTATCTTCTAAGATCCGTTTTATACCATAAGTATGGTCATAGTGTGCATGACTAATTACTAGATAAACTTTTTTAATTCCTTTATTTTTTAAATAAGAAATAAGTCTATCGGTAGCTTTTTCACAACCTCCATCAATGATAAAACAGATATTATTTTTTGTATCTATAAAGACCTGTGTATCACCATATCTGGTTTCTTTACTAGGTATACCAAAACTAGGTATCCAACTTTTTATCATATTTTCACCTCCCTAAATAAAAAATCACTATTAGTAGTTTTTAGGTTCTACTAATAGTGATTTTCATTAAGAAGTTTTTATGAATTTTTGACCTTGTTAAAAAGTTGCTCTCGAATTTTCAGGCTTTCTTTAATTTCCTTTTTTAAAGTATCATATTTTTCCCAGCAAGTTCGTTTTTCTTTCCAATAATATGTTGTATGTTGCTGTATTTTCTTTAAAATTAATTGTGCGCCTTCTTGTTCGCGAAGTTCTTCTGGAACAGTATTAATTAAATCTTTTTGAAGGCTTTGTAATGTTTCTTGTTTAATTCTATCTATATTTTTCTTTTCTTTCCAATATTCTATCATGGCTCTTTTTTCAGCTAATCGTTGACCAAAAAAAGAATTAGGAGGATTTTTTTCCTCTGTTTCGTTATAAAAAGCATTACCTATATAGGTTTTTCCATTATGTTTTAAAATCACAGTAGAAAATCCTCTATTCGGGTAATATTTTGATTCTAAAAGTTTCATGTTTCATTTTCCTTCTTTTTATAGTTTGCAACAAAAATTTTCCAAGGCTCGATGCGGTCGCCGCCTGGTGTAAAGTTACCACCCTGGTATTCAATCCAAAAATCATCCAGAGTATACTTGCCCCTTGGACGGACTTCCGCCATATTAGTTTCTTCTTGACAATGTAAACAAAAAAGCTTTTTTAAATGACCAGGTTCTCTTTCTTGACCTATTGTTCTAAACACAGGGATACCTTTCATTCCACATTTAGTACAATAAAAATCACTCAAGGTAATATTTCTGACATCTTTTGTTTTTCTTGCCATATTATATCACCTCTTCCTTAATATTAAAAAATTCAGACCAGGAGCCTACATCATACCAATGTCCGCAATCGTCACACCAGTGACGCCAATAAAATGAAGTATAATGTTTTTCTTTTAAAAATCTGTAAATAATATATTCAGCTTTTCTTAAATTTCTACCTTTTCCGATTTCTTTTGTTATTTCTCCTGATTTATAAAATACTTTATAGATTTTCATAAATATCATCTCCTTTTTTGATAATTTTTATTCTTCTTATATTATATAAAAAAATAATAAAAAAATCAAGTAGAAATATTGTCCTACTTGATTTTTTATATTATTTCTGATTATTTATCTGACTTGATGAAAAGAAACTTCCAATACAAGCCAATACTCCAAATACCATTGGAGCTAATTCAATAGTTAGTTTGGGTGAGAAAACTGCCAAAACATCTGGTGCATTAGGTCCAAGAATCCATAATATTACGTGACCAGTAATCCAACCACCAAGGAAACCAAGGATAGGACTGATAACCGGCAATGATAAAAGTAAAGCAACAACAGCAATAAAAGCTCCCATATTTTATATCTCCTTTTTATTTTAAATCATCTTCCATTTTTTCTTCCATATCTTCATATTCAGCTAACCTATTAACAATTTCCATAAATGGACAATTATCACACGCTTCTTTTCTCCAATATAAATAAATGGTATCTGTAACATCTAACATCCACTCTTCTGCTGAACAGTGACCTTTTAAACGACAAGGAAATTCATCTTTATGTCTTGTTAATCTTTCTTTCATTTTTTTTATTCCTTTCTTTTTTTATATATTATTATTATATAAAAAATTATTAAAAAAATCAATTAATGCGGGAGCTTGGTTAATCTAAGGTAGATCTGGAGTAATGTTGTATATAGCGGCTGCCGCAAGGTCAATTAAAATTAATAAAAAAAACAAGATTTTTATTTTATTTATGAAATAATATAAAAAGAAAGGGGAGATTTTTGATGAGTGTAAATAAACTTGAAAGATTAAAATATCTTCGTATTTTATAGGAAGATGGCTCATATTATGGTGACATACCCCTTGCTATTGATGCACATAATGTTTCTATGTAGAATGGATTTGATCTTCAATCAACGGTTGGTGATATAAATTATGTAGAGGAATAGGATATTACAACCAATTTAAGAAAAATAAAAGATAAGATTGAAGGTATAGATGAAAATTTACTTTCGATTGAAGAAACTAAAGCGGATTCCGCTCAAATTAATAGTAAGGTGGATAATCTTACTACTTTTGTTTAGAGCTTAGATTTAGATATAAATAATTTAGGTTTATATCAAGATTATGAAACAGGTTATGTTTATTTAACATATAAAGGACAAAGAGGTACTCAAGGTATTCCTCTTGCTATTTTAAAAGGTTAGATTAATCAAAATGTAGATGAATATGTAGATAAACAAATTGATAAAATTGATAAAGAATTACCTATTTCTGTTTATATAGATTCAAGTGCAGGTAATATTTTTACTGATCCTAATATAAACACAATTTTAACGGCAACTGTTTATAAAGGAGGTACAGATATTACAGATCAAGTAAAAACTTTTAAATGGTCTAAAAGAGATAAGAATGGTTTTTTAGATGAAAACTGGGGAAGATTAATTTAGGGAAGAACAATAACAATTTCTCCCGCAGATGTTATTCAAAAGGCAGTTTTTACTTGTTAGGTAGAAATTTAAAAAAGGAGGAATGAAGAATGGCACAAATAAGCTATGGTTCAATTACTATTGTTGATGTAACTGATATTGGGTAGTTTAGTGTATACCCAAGAGCAAATGCATCAAAAACACAAATATATAATCCAGATGCTGGTTCTTATATGCCTAACTGGGATACTTAGACAGGTGGAACTAAAGTAGTTATCTCTCCAGTAACTTATTATGCAGGTAGAAACATCACTTCCCTTGCAACATATACTTGGGAAAGACGAAATGGAGGAGGAGTAGCATCTACTTTAATAGAAGGAGAAACTGTAGTAGGAAATACTTTAGAAATTACAAAAAATGTTTTAGCAGATGCAACTGGCGGATTAATTACTTATGTGTGTACTGCTAGTTATACAGTTGACGGTGTTCCATTATAGGCAGTTGGAGAAATTGATTTCTCTTTAGTTAGACAAGGAAGCGCTGCAAAAATTGCTAAAATAACAGGAGATAATGTTTTTAAAATTAATTCAAGTGGAAGTTATATTAATACTCAAATTACTTTAAATGCAACGGTTAATCATACAAGTATTTCAGCTTGGAAATATTATAAACCAACAGATAATACGGCAGATGCTCTTGGATATGTAGTTTATCCAAATAGTGGAACTGCAACAACTTTGGTAATTAATAATACAGATGATCCTATAGTAGCGGCCGCAGGAGAAAATGGAAATGGAATGGTTAGAATTAAATTAGTAACCACAGATAGTAATACTTTTGATATTTTTACTATTTCAATTTTAAGAGATGGAGCAGATGCACAAAGTTCTATTTCAGCAGTTTTATCTAATGATGATCAGATGATTCCAGCTGATAAAAATGGAAATCCTGTATCTGGAGCTTTTGCAGATGCAAAAACAACATTAACAATTTATGAAGGCGGTCAAGATAGAACTTCTACTTGGACAATTGTAAAAGTTTCTACTGGAGTAACAGATAGCGCTCCTTAGAATAATAAAGCTAATATTACAGAAATGTCAGGAGCTACAGGAAATGTCACATTTACTTGTACTAAAGCAGGAAAAATGCCTAATTTAGATGGCACTTTGTCAGACCAAGATTATCCTACATTTACTAAAATATTTTCTTTATTAAAAGTTAAAGCAGGAGCGGATGGTGTTAATCCTACTATTTATTCATTAGAAGCCAGTTCTGTTGTAGTAAATGAAACTTATACTTATACAGGAAATACAAATACAATAGCAACAACAACTCGAACTCCTGGAACAGTAACTTTTAATGCTTATCAATGGAATGGAACTACAAAATCAGATTATGATGGTAGAATTCAATTTTATGTAAATGGAAGTAATACAATTTCAAATGAAACATCTACCAATGATAATGAACGTAGTTATGACTTTTCAGCTAATACTGGTACAACTAGATTAAGAGCAGTCTTGTATGCGGCTGGTTCTAATAATACTGAGTTAGATAGTCAAACAGTTATTGTAGTTAGTGATGGTTCAAAGGGAGCACAAGGTATACAAGGTGTACAAGGAATAAATGCAGTTAGTTTAGTTACACAAAATGAAGCTGATGTAATTCCTTGTGATACTAATGGTCATCCTTTTCAAGATTTTCTAATTGATATTCCTTTTGAGGGCTACCAAGGTACTTCTAAAAAGGCAACATCTGTTTCAGCCCCTACTTTAAGTAAAGACGTATGGGGGACAGCAGCAAATATTACAGCTTCTACTAAAAATGCAACAGCTTCTGAAACTGGATATGTTAGATATACTATTCCAACTACCGCAACAGTTCCAGAAAACGGTAAAATAACTTTAGATTTTTCTGTTACAACAGATAATAATGAAACAGTTTCTATTTCAAAAATATATACCTGGACAAGAAGTAAAGCGGCTAATGATGGAGCAAATGCAGTGATTTTAACAGCTACTACTCCTGATGGAACTGTTTTTGAAAATGGAGAAGGTATTTTAACAATTAAAGGTACTTTATATGATGGCCCTGCTGAAGCTACTGGAGTTACTTATAAATATTATAATTATTCTACAACAGCTTCTCCAGCAGGATATGTAGAAATTACAACAGTTTATAATTCAAGTAATCCAGCTCCTTTATCAATAGCAACTTAGAATGGTAAGAAAGTGTTAAAAGTTAAAGGAACAGCAGTAAATGGATATGCTTCTTTTAAAATAGATGTAACTTATAATGGACATACTTATGAATAGTATGTATCTTTAATTGATAAAACAGATCCTTTGCAAATTAGCGTTCATTCAACAATAGGAACACAAATTAAAAATGCTCAAGGGGTAGGTTGTTTATATGTTAGAGTAACAAGAGATGGTACTGAAATTGATCCTGTCCCTGATAATATTACGGCAGGAATAGATTTTCCTAATAGTCCTAATAATGGAGATTATTTTGTTAAATTAACAAAACCAACTGGAACAGGAACTTTTCAAAATAATGCTGCTTATACAGGTTCTGCTCAATTAGCAAAATATGATGGTTCAAATTGGGTTTCTCAAATTTCAAGATGTAGTTATGAATGGACATATAGAAATGTTAATAATGTTCCACTTGCTACAAATGATAAAAAACCTGCAACAAGTGGACAATTTATTTATATAGATGGTAGTTTAATTCAAAATAAAATTACAGCAGATGTAAAAGTAACATTAAATGAAAGTAGTAGTTAATAAGGGGGTGGCAAAATGGCTCAAGTTAGTTATGGTTCAATAACTATTGTTGATACTAATGACATATAGAGATTTTATGTTTAGTACGCTAAAAATGATAGTTCTGCGGCCGCCCCTACAACTGGATGGAGCTAGGATAGACCAACTTGGTAGAATGGAACTTATATTTGGCAACGTACAGTCGCTAAAAGAGAGGGAGTTCCATTAGCAAATTCAGATTATGGCAATCCGGTATGTATCACAGGAGAAAAAGGTGACACTGGTCAACAAGGAAATACTGGTAATGGTATTTCTTCAATTATAACAGTATATTGTAATTATGGAAGTGGAACTCCAGCAGAAAGTTATTCTGGTTGGAGTTCTGATGTTCCAGAATATGATAGTGATAAACCTAATTATTGGGTAAAAACAACTGTAAATTATACTACTGGGAATCCTGGAGTAACTATTTATAAAGATTTAGGTATTACAGAAGCAACCGAAAAAGCAAATTTGGCAGTTGTAACAGCACAAACTGCTAATGCAAATTCTATTGAAGCAATTAATATTGCAGGAAGTAAAAATAAAATATATTATAGTGATGGTTTTCCTACTAGCGGGACTTATATAAATGGAGATATTTTATTTAAATAGTCTACAACTGGAACTGTAATGTATATTTATGATAATACATATACTGATGCTACTAGTGGACATTGGAAATTAGAACAGTTTGAAGAAAATGCCATTGCGAATTTAGCAATTACAGATGCTAAAATTGCAAATTTAAGTGGTAATAAAATTGTTGCTAATACTATTACTGCAACTCAAATTTATTCACATACAATTACTTCTGCTGAATTAGCAACAAATGCAATTCAATCAACTAATTATAGACAAGGAACAGCTCCTTATTCATTAGAAGGAACTTTTCTCGATTTGTCTAATGGTAATATATATAGTCCAAATTTTGGAATAAATAATACTAATGATAATATTACAGACGGCGCTTATATAAAAGGTTCTATTTATGCTTATAATGGAACAATAGGCTAGAGTAATACTAATTATTGGTATATAGGTAATTATCGTGGTTACGATCAATAGCCTTCTGCATATATAAAAGGAAATGGAACTGCGACTATCCAATTGGGAAGTAGTAGTACATGGAGATTAAATACAAATAGAATTCATACTGCATGGAATGATGATAGTAATTCGGGCAATGCTTATAGATTACATTATCCTGTTTTTGAAGATAAGTATTGGGATATGGGAGTGCATGTTCCAAATAGTAAGACAGATAAATTTTTATATATTAGGTCTTCTGACCCAAATAATGCTGCTATTTCAAATTCAAATACTTTAGAAAATCTTTCTAATGATATTAATGATGCAATTGGAGATTATTGGAATTATCAATTTTATGTAACTAGCGAAGGTAATTTATATGCTAAAAATATTTATGTATTAGACTAGTATAATAATCCTATTCAAATTGGAGGTTCTGGTGGAATTGCTGGAGTTTTACCAATTTATAGTGGAGGCACGGGAAGCACTAGTTTTACATCAAAAGGAATTGTATATGCCAGTGATACAAATCCTCAAACCTTGCTTTCAACTGCTGCTGGTACATCAGGACAGCTTCTGAGTTCAGGAGGAAGTAATGGTTTACCTTCTTGGATAGATGCATCTAGTTTAAGTGTGAGTCATGCAGCGACCGCAACTAAAGCAACTCAAGATGGAAGTGGTAATGTAATTACTTCAACTTATATACCTTTAAGTGGAGGTACTTTTACTGGTTAGGTTACTATTGAAGATTCATTAACAGTTTAGGATGGAATTACAGGAGATTTAACAGGTAAAGTAAATGGTTTTACATTAGGAATGAATGTTCCTAGTGGGTCAAAATTAACTGATACAGTGACAACAGTTACAACAACAGGAAATGGAAATGCTATTACTTCTATTTCTGCGACTAATGGTGCTATTACTGCTACTAAAGGAAGTACT
>Ga0326511_10000773_pt1 | contig 27889 bp, 16 predicted proteins | sample 0_2496_0518_D_FD_203701 | JGI IMG/M metagenome (GOLD analysis project Ga0326511, IMG submission 203701) | Bovine rumen microbial communities from UC Davis, California, United States - 0_2496_0518 | ecosystem: Host-associated > Mammals > Digestive system > Stomach > Rumen | place: USA...
TCTCGGCATTAACAAGACTGTTGCCCTCTTCGTCTTGAACATCAACAATATTGCTCTCATATTCGGGAAGCGTCGCTATTTTTGTTTCGGGATCAACAATGGAATTTCCCTCGCTGTCCTGCACATCGTTGACTGCTCCGCCTCCGCCTATGGGATTACCGTCGTAGGTCGGGCTGCCTCCGCTCTCTCCGAATTTATCAAGAACGGTTTTGTTGCTGTGAGTGTGCCTTGCCAGAGTGTTCGCCGCTACATTTGCTTTTTCGGTTGCGTCGTAGTCGTTGGTTGACAGCCCCTTGCCCGTGACCTTATCAACCTTGCCGTCAAGCCCCTCGGACAAATCCTCGACATCATCGGCAGAAGCCATTTCCGATAAAGGAAATAGCCTTGTCGCACCGACATCGGGGTCATAAATCGGGATTTTCTCGTCTCCGTCAATCGTGCCCGAATAATCTCCTGCGGTTGCAAGCAACGGCTCATACTGCACTGTCTCCCCGATAGGCTCACTTGATGCTTCGGCTCCGATAGTTTCCTCCACGATTACCGTAAACTGAGGGGAATATACCGTTTCGCCGCCGCTCACGAGCTGAAGTTCAATCACTCTTTCGCCCGCTTCGCCGCAGAGTGCGGAGGGGATAGTGAGAGATACGGGATTGCCGGTGCTCTCAACATTGAGGTATGTCTCATCGTCAAAGAACGCTTTGATCGAGTAGCCCTCCAGCGAGATCACCTCGCCACTCACCGTCAGAGTGATTTTAAGCTTTCGGGCGCTTGCCTCCCCCTGTTTGGCATAAATCGTTCTCTGTCGCCCGTTTTTCGTAAGCTCCAGAGAAAATTTCTGCTCAACTAACATTTCATCATCTCCTTATGTAACGGAGCGAGGATTACTCCTCGCCCCATTTTTTGGTTTCTTTCGGCTCATAGGTGCCGTTTTTACGCTTTCTGAATTCATCAAGTTTCTTGTTTATATTCGTTGATGACATTCCGTAAACATATTCCAAAACGCGCCTTACCTCCGAATCTGTCAGCTTGCCGTCAACATAGTTCTCTCTGAGATATGTAATTATGTGGGATTTGACTGTGCTCGCGTTTTCTCCTTTAAGACCCTCGCGGGTTTTTCTGTAGCTTTCCATATCTCCGTTGAGGAACTGCTTGACCATCTTTGTTGAGGCGTTCTTTGCCGATGAGCTTCCGGCATTGGAATAAATCTCTCCACCGTCCGCTATATCCTGTCCCCAGCCCACAAACATCTCAATCCATTTCTTCATCTGAGATGCCGGTATGCCTATTATCATACCCGAAGAGGTTGCAACTCTTGTCAGCGACTTAGCATTCACTCCGTTTTTGAAGAGATTGCCTATGGCCGTTGTCATATCCTCAATTGATCCCGCCACGTTTGCAGTAACGCCGTAATAGGTGCTCTTTGTTATGGTGCTCTCGACAAACGAGAACAATTCAGAGCCGCCTACCATATTGGATACTTCGCTTTCAAGGAAGGTCTTGAAGATTCTCTCAAGCACACTCCAAAGGGTTATATCGTCGTCATCGTCTTTATATCCCTTCATGTTATGCTGAATCGCGTCTGCCGCGGCTTTCATAACGGCAAGCGTTACCCCGGCTATTGCCTGCGAAGCTACAGCTCTGCCCATAGCGCTCTTTGCTTCGGCATAATCGGTTACATCATATACTCCTGATTTTCTCTTCTCGTTTTCGTGAAGGAATTTGCCTACAGAGTCATAAACAAGGTTGAAGTTCTGCGCTCGCTGTGTCATGAACATTGTGAACATCTTCAGCATCTCGTTGGGATTTCTGAGGAGTTCAGGTCTCTGCATAGTGGTATAAGAGGGCTGAGTTCTTTCAACTATTCGGTTGAATACCTCCGCTACCTTCTTGTAATACTCGCTTTGACCGTTTTCTATTTCTTCCTTAGAGCCTTTTTCAAGATTGTAATGCTCGTCAACATAGTATTCCGCGGCGCTCCACAGCCTTCCTACAGTAGCGGTATCGACCATCTGAATCCAGTCTGTAGCTGCTCTTGTGCGCTGAAGGATTCGGTTGTTGATTCCGCTCAGCGTATGAAGATTTGTGTTCTTGACATTCGTTATGTCTGTGGACGATCCCCCGGTAAATCTGTTTGCCAGAAGAGGGGTATAGACATCGATGAGTTTTCTGTCGGCTTTGGAAATTATCTTTCCGTCTTTGCCACCTTTAAGAAGAGCTTTTCTCAACGGCTCCCAACCTATTTCTGCCGCGGCTGTAGGATACGATGCCGCCTGCGCCATAGAAACCCTGAGATTGAGAAGAAGCGCCGCCTGATAGGAATTGCCTCTTAACTGCGAGAATACTTTTGTCGATCCTTTGGCTTTTCTGCCGCCCTGAAGGTCTGCCAGCAAATACTCAATGTAGTTCTGTCCGTATACACCAAATCTGCGCTTCGAAGCTTCCTGAACGCTTGTCTTTCTGCCATCGGTAAAGAATTTCTTATTGTAAACATTATTGAACTCTTTAATTGCGGGAGCGAGTCCGGCATACTTGGAAACCTTGTTGAGCTGTGCGTTGATAACATCGGTAAGGTCAAAGAGTTTGATGGCGTTGTTTGCGCCCTTTACTCTTTCTTTCATGAAGCCCATGTTCTCAAGCGAGGCATCCCTGACAACCGATTCGAACTGCGCGTTAAGGAAATCGCTGTCCGATATAATCGGCATATAGTTTTCTTCCGACGCCTTTTTGAAGCCATACATTTTCATCGTTGCATCGTTGAGGGTTTTCTTGGAATAGTCATTGAAAAACCATCTTGCCTTATCTATGAATTTTCTTTCATAACCAGTCAACTGTGATTCAATCCTGACCATTATGTCATCCATAAATCTGTCGGCATCCGCACGGAGTTCGTTCATTTGGCTTTCGAGTTCTGCTATTTCGTCATCGTATCTCGCCTTAATCTCGTCAGAGTCTGAAGCCCTCTTGAGTTCCCTGAGTCTGTTCTGTTCACCGTGAAGCCGGAAGAGGTTTCCGTTTATCGCGAGTGTTCTTGTGATTTCGTTGCCCCACGCTTCCATATTGCCCTTGTAATACTTTTCGAAGTCGGGGATGGTTAATCCGCCCTCGGCAATATGCTTCCTGTTCTGCTCGTTCTGGAGGTGAAGATAGAGCGCAAGCATAAATCCTCTTGTAATCTTCACGGGCTGGTTGTTTTCTCCGATTAAGCCGACATCTACAAGACCGTTTTTATAGTCGGACAGCTTGTCGAGTTCTTTGTTGTCCATAAGGTCTTTGAAGGCGTCAACAACATCGACCTGAATCTGAGTCTTGCGGAGCTGACCTTCGTTAAGAATCTTATACATATCCATCCATCCGCCGTCCTCATAATTGGACATTGCATGGAATATTGAATAAGGACTCAACTGCGCCCACAGAATCCTCTTGAAGAAGTTTGACTGCTTCTTTTTGCCCTCGTCACTCTGCCTGACAAGATTACGTGCAAGAGCAAAAGCATCTCTCTCCTTGCCTTCCACAATAGCCTTGTTCGCCCTTCTTATGGTGTGTTCAATTGCTCCGAGAAGGTTGTTGATATCCGACAGCTCATAGGAGTCCATCTCATCGATTGTTTTCTTGCCGAAGGAGTTTGACGCTTCCTGAAGGAGATTATAGACCTCTTCGTCATAAACATCCTCATATTCTTCTTTAATCTTGCCGTAAGCATAAACCAAATCCATTAAGCGGTTGTTGTTCTTTTCTCTCTTCTTAATGGTAGTTCCATCTTTGCGGTACTGCTCCTGAAGGAAATTCGGAGTTATGTATTCAAGGAAATCTGCGATTGAATGGACAAGATCCGCCGGAACGTGCTGATTTTCTGTGGGATGAAGCAGCATCTTCTGAAGCTTTTCATACTTACGGATAATCTGTCCTTTGTAATCCTGTCTCTTGTTGAACTCTCTCCGTTCGATTTCTTTCTGCCTCTGAAGCATTTTCAGCGCCATAAGCTTCTGGTCTCTGTCAGCGCGGATTTCTTTCATTCTGCGATTATAGTATTCAACATCTTTCCTGCGCTGATCTTTGACCTTCTGCTCGGTCTTTCTCTTCTGCTCTCCGAGCATTCGTCCGTATCCCATTGCATCTCCGAGAAGTTCACGGTCAACTGCGTCAACGATGGCTTTGGCATCCTCGCCCTTTGCGGTATTGAGAAGCTGTTCGGCTTCGTATTCGTCAATGTCTCCGCGCTCGGAGAGGGAGTTTTTGTCTTGACTTTTTGCATTAGGATGTGCTATTATACTTGTAGGAGCATCCATTGCTTGACTCTTGGGCACTTCTCGCCCCTGAGCATCAAGCAGTTCTTGGATGCTCTTTCCATTTTCTGTATAAAGAATATTACCGTTCCTTAATAAGTCTGCTGCATAATCAGCATCATAAGCGGCAAACACAGTATTAACATTATTATAAAGACCAACATTGCCGTCTGCATCAATTCTAATTGGAACTATTATGGGTTTTTTTGCATCGGTAAGCCAATCAGTCCAAACGACAATACTATTATCGTTAAGAGCTTCGTGATGGCTGGTATTGCCGGTGATAGCTAACGGCTTACTAAATTGATATGGGAGGTCATCTATTACTATTCTACCAAGCCCATGTCCCTTTTTTCCGTTGTTTTCCTCCGTTGTTAATACTGCTTTCTTAACAGATGACTGTGGAATATAAAGCGCTTTTGTAGATTTAAGATACTTTGCCAAAATCTCAGGAGGTTTTCCTATTAAAAGCAACTTGTTGGTCGGCATTTTCCCATACAGCACATCAGTAACATCAGAGTAATATCTCGCAAGATTTCTTGCATCTAAAACATCGAGGTTAATTGATTCCTTATCTGTTGCCGGCTCTACGCCTTCTACATCCACGCGAATAATTTCTCTTCTGCTAAACCTGATATCCTCGTTCTCTGTCGGATTTAGATTGTCCACGCGCTTTATTTGGTTGGGGTTGAATGCAATGTATTCTTCGTTGCCGTTATTAACTCCGTCATAGCCGAGCTTTTCAAGATACTCTCTCGCCTTAACGCCCGCGTTGTTCTGTCCCTTATACATATTAAGGGCTTTATAAGCGGCACTTTCGGGAGCGGGATTCGTAATGTTGAGATAATACTTGCCGACATTCTGTCCGTAGCCACCTGCATCAATCTCCCAAGGAGAGAAGAACATTCCCTGAATGTCCATTGTAGACCTGCCCTTGGTCTTATCGAATACTGTGAAATCTTCATCCGTTCCGTGATAGACGACAAGTAAGTTGCCGTTCTCGTCACGGATTTTTGATTTTTCAAAGAAACTTTCCTGCTCAGTTGTAAGCTTGTTGCCGTCGGAATCCTCCCTATCAGAATAAGAGTACCTGATATCCTCATTCTCCGAATTAAATCTCTCCGAAAGAGGTATGATGTTGCCTTGGTCATCGTAGGTTACGGGATCGGCGGATTTGACCTGATTAGACGAGAAAGCCACATAGACATTAATTGGCGGGGTGTCTCCGTAATTTCCATTATCGATAACGTTGCGGATTATCACTCCGCTATATCCATTATCAAGGGCGTATTTTGCAACATCCCTTGTCTTTATAGCGTCTCCGCTTTCGCCAGCAATTTTAAGCTTGTTTGGTAGGTCTCTCCACACTCTGCCTTCTGCGTCAAATTCGAGGTAATTGTCCGTGTTCGCATACAGGCTGTAAATTCCCTGATTGGATTGGTCATAGTCCGTCGTGGCATCAAAATAGTCCCACCATGTCTCCGCTAAATCTTTAATATCTTCCCAGTATTCTGAAGAACGAACATCAAAGTCAACATCGCTGTTTTCAAATGTTTCGTTTAATCTGCTTTTAATTTCGTTTTGCGCATTTTCTCCGAGTCTATCGAACATTATATATCCGTCATAGTATCTGTTTGCAACGGTTTCCAATGCGTGCTCAATGTCGCCTTGCAACCAGCTATACTCGTTTGGCGTCCATCCAATTTCGTCGGCAAGCTGCTGGGCAACCTCATATCTTTTATCAAGATATTTTTGGTATGCCTTGTCAGACTTCACGTCGAGTTTTTCCGTTGTATCCGATATCTTTCTCGGTTTTCTCGTTCCAGAATAAGTAGCCGCCCCTTCGATAGAGTCGGTCATAAAGAAGGTTTGACCATCATCGGAAAAGCCAAAGTCGATTTTAGTAAATCCAAACGGAGCCTTCCTACCGTCTGTTCCGTGATACAAATTTAATCCCTTATATCCGTTCCTTTCAGCGGTTTTTCTTACGATTTCGGAAACTTCTTTGCTATCTTCTCCATATCTCTCTATTGCGTCGAAGTATTCCCTGTCGGAGTAAGAATACCTTATATCCTTCTCTTCTGGGTTAGCTCTCTGGGAGAGAGGGATTATTTTTCCATCATCATCGTAGGTTATAGGGTCAAGAGATTTAACAGAGTTGGGGTCGAAGATAATGTAGACATCTGCAGCAGGCGATGTGCCTTTTGTGCTTCTCCCGCCGTCGTCATAAACGTTTTTAATAACCACGCTGTCATATCCGTTATTTCTGGCAAACGCTGATATTTCTCTTGTGTTAGCCGTTGCTCCCGAACTCTGCTTTTTCCTTGCTACAGCGTGGTTATATAAAAGGTCCAGCCTTTCTGCGTCAGTATGTGCCACTTCATCCACGCGCTTAGCAGACACAGCTGTGATTGTTTCGTTTGTTATCTTGCTAACCAGTTTATATCCGTTATCCATTCGCCAAACTTCACAGTTTTCTTTTGTCGGCAATTCTTCCGAGTAATCAAAAGGTATGCTGTGCCATTGTGCGCCCTTTGCATCTATTACAAGAGAATTACCAAGTTTAGCTTTGACCGCATAGTTACCTTTATTACCAATTCGATTCTCAACCTCTTTTTCCATTCTGCTTCTGTTCCAGAAAGAAAATTCGTCTCTTCCTTCTGATATAAGGAAAACATTGTCCGGAACAGATGTTTTTTCATCTATCCGATTTACGGTTGGAACAGAAGGCGACACTATCAGTTCAACCGCTTTTTTTAAGGGCACCATATTATCAAAGAAGGATTTTACGCTTTTTATTGAGGTGTAAGGAATATACCTTGCTGCACCATCGCCTCTAACATCGTATAGCGCATCCAGAATTGCTCTATAATTTGGCTCGTCTTTTTCAAGTTCTTCTTTTAATAATGCTAAATCTCTATGAAGGTCAGCTAAGTCCTCATCAAAGTCTGTCGCTAACTGTTCTGTAACCATTGAAAGCAATTCGTCAGCATTATCATTAAGCTGATTTATGGCATCGTTAAGGTCTTGCTTAAGCTCATTGAGATCGTTTTCGGTGAACAGCGTTGCCACCGACGGATTGATAAGCCTTTGAGACATTTCTTGGTTAAACTCATTGATAAGATTCTCGTTTGTTGCCTTCGTATAATCCTTGTTTCTGTCTGCAATTCTTCTTGTTCCGCTTACAGAGGAATAACTTCCTGCCATATCTATTTCAGATGTCAAGAAAATACTCTGTTTGTCATTCATTCTGTCAAGCTCAAAATCGGTAAAGCCAAAATGAGGAGTTCCGTGCCAAAGCCTCGGTGAGTTATAGCCCTGACTCTCAAGATAGTCCTCAACCATCTTGGCAACCTCTTCGCTGTCCTCGCCGTATTTTTCAATAGCGTCAAAATACTCACGATCTGAAATAGAGTTCTTGTTTCCATATGCTCCTTCAACGGGCTGGAGCGTGCTCTTCGTCTTGGGATTCTTCTGAGCGTTGAGATAATCCTCTATACTCGCCGCTCTGTTTCCTTCGCGGTTGTATTTCTCAAGCAAGAGGTTTTTAACCTTTTCAAATGTCTCCTGTTTGATAGGCTCGGTCATCTTGTTGTATGCGATTCTCTCATCAACCGATTCCTTGATTATATCTTGGAACGACATCTGAGCTTTTTTTGCATACTTTTCAATCTCCGAGTCGGAAAACAGCCCGGTCTTTTTAAGTGCCTGCTTATACTCTGCAAGTTCCTTTGCAGTAAGCTTATTATCCTTTGAGGGAAGATTCATCTTGACTGCATCCTGAACTGCGCTTGCGCCCGTTATACTATCATAGCTGTTGAAATCTTCAAGCAGCTTATAATAGTTTTCGTGTTTGCTGAATTTGGAGAATTTTGGCTCATATGTGGCGTATCCTATCAGGTCGCCCTTTTCATTGAAAACGGAATGCTGTTCCTGACACCATTCAAGATATGCCTTAGCTGCCGCTTTAGCGTCTCCGAGTTCCTGTACCTTTGCATTCCACTCGAAGTGATCAACAACCTGCTTATTGCCTGCATACTTGTTCTCGCCCTTCTCGTTCTTACCTATTACAAGTTCCGTAACGGGATTGCCGTTAACGTCGAACAAGTTCACGCCGAGACCCGTATTCTGATAGTTCGTGTAATCGGTATACATATCGACGCCTATGAGATTCGCAAATTCAGGAAGCATACCTGAAGCGTGATACGGGATAATCATTCGGATTAAGTCGCAATCAAGCATTGCCTCAATTTGGTTGTCCGATACGCCTATACAGATAGAGCCAACATAAGGTGAATATCTCTTATCACATTGGAGGGCTACGATATCCTTGTATCCGATCGACTGAATGAAACTGTTCTTATCAAACTTGCTGTGCCTCTCATAATCGTCGAATCCTATGGCATACTCCTTGCCGTCAACCTTAACAAGTATTCCCCTGTGAGCCTTTGCTTCAGACGCAGGCATAAGTCCCGCAAACTCTTTGCCCATTTTAGGATCAACGTGAGCTATGAGAGAGCCGTTCCATTTAATGCCCGTCATACCGAACAGTCGAAGCGCTACTGCTTCTTTGGTGTATCCGTGCATTGTGAAATCTCTGGCGGAGAGATCGGCAACTATCTGAAGATAATCGAATACATTCTCAATCATAAAGTCAGAGAACGACTGTATTCTTATGCCGCCGATATCCTTGAAATATTTCTGCAATGCGAGATTCTGTACATCGGCATTCCATTTCTCAAGCCCTGCTTTATCCTTCTTCGGAGGCTTTGAATCTGCAAGCTCTTCCTTGGCAGCATTGAGATAGGATTTTGATCCCGATATACTCTTGCCTGTAATCTGCTTAACAGCTTCAAACGTCATCATTGCGATTTCGCTGTTATAGGGATTGAAATCCTGAACGATCTTCGGAGATGCAGCACCGTATCTCGATTTAACAAATGAGAACAGTTCTCCGCTTACAGAACGAAGCTTGGTGAGTCCCTGAGGAGTGATCAAATCTCCGACTGTAATCTTCCTTGCCAGAGCGTTGAATGCTTCTCCTTCTCCCGTTTTCTGCAACATCTTAAGAAGATTGCCCGCTTTTGTTGTGGGTGTCTTGCCGGGAGCTTTTACATTGCCTTTGTCGTTCTTAGTCTGTTTGTTAAGCCAGCTCTCAAGATCATTAATTTCATCGTCGGTAAGATTAGCTGCTCCCTCTTTATCGGAGAAGTTGAAATAAGGAGCGTTCTTTCTGACCTTGTCTACCGCAGCGTTCCATTCCTGAGCGATGGTTTCGCCCCAAGTCTGTATCTGCAATCTTCTGGATTCAACAAAGCATCCAAGGCAAGCAGTTTCAAATCCGCTGTCCCTCAGGACTTTATTTACATCCGCGATTGCCTCGCCGCCGAATTTGACATCCTCAAGAACGCCTTCGCCTACAAGATAGTTGAGAAGCTTCATGTAAGCTACTCTCTTCTTGCAAATAAGAGCGAGGTCTATGTTCACGGGATAATCTCCGTTGGGAACAAGAGCCGAAACAATCTGCTTGCCGTTTGCAACATCCGTGACAACATCTGCTATAAGATGGTCTGCGAGTGCATCGTATCCGGCGTTCTTTGCATCACCTGCGGCAAGAATTTTGAGATAGTCAGCCGCGTCCTCAATCTGGGAAATGACATCCTTAATCTCTGTTGCAGTATGCCCTTTTGCTTTAAGCAGTCCGATTAGTTCTTCTCTTCCTCTGTCCTGCCATGTGCTATAGGAGTACATGGCGGTTTTTTTGTCTTTGTCCGCAGCAAGAACAAGGTCGCCTTCTTCGTCGGTTGTTACCTCTCCGAGGTCGTCTCCGAACTCCTTCACAACCTCTTTTTCTGCGGGATTCGCTATAGCGTTTAAACCGCCTTCTGCTGTTGTATCATATTTACCGCTCCGCATATTCCCTATGTATTCGGTAAATACTTTCTTGACATCATCCATGTACTGCTTGTTGTCAATAAGCTTCTTTACATCGGCGTTCCTTGCGTTGCCGTATCTGTCGGTGCCGGTAGTAAATCTCTGAATAGCCTTCTCATAAGTCTTTGAAATCTTATCGACAAGGTTATAAAGTTTGACCGCAAGAGACTTGTTCTTACCTATAACCTTCTTGATTGTATCCTTATCCCATACCTTGAAGAGCGCGTTGGCAATAATTTCCTCCTCAGCTTCGCTCTCCTTGTATCCCTTGAGAACGAACTCAGCCTTCATCTCTTCAAATTCTTCGGGCGTATAATAAGACTTGACCACATTCTCAAGCCTGCCAAAAGCATCGCTGTCGGTGTTCTTCATTTCATGACCCATTTCGTGAGCGAGGAACGAAAGAAGAAGTCCGTTGTCAGCTTTAGCCGAAAGGATTATCCTGTTATCTCCTTTGATATATGTGCCGTTAAGGGCACGGTATCCCTTCGTGCCATCTTCTCTTGTATACTCATCAAAGAGGTCATCGGTTACAATAAGTTCTTTGTTCAGCGCCTTCGCGATGCTATCCATTATTTTCACCTGAAGGTTGACAAAGTTGTTCTTCTTTTCCGTTATGCGGAAATCAGTTGCACCGGGTGTGAATTCCTTTTCTTCAAGTCCCGCATTCATTATTTCGTTTGCCTGATCAGCGGTGAATTTGGAAAGAGATTCAGAATAGTATTTAATAAGTGCTTTATTTTTTGTACCAAGTGCACCCTGGCGATATATATTTAAGAAAGCCGACGCGTGGTCGCCGGTTAAATACTCACCGTCATAGGTGTTAAACAAAAGGTTGGCACTCTTGGCTTTGAGATTGTGATTTACTGCAAATAATGCAAGAGATCTTGCGTCACTATTTTCGATTTGCGAGGCAGTTTGGCTTGTAAGTTCAACCGTTCTGCCGTCGCCTGTTTTGAACTCAAGACCATTTTTTCCGTCCGTAAACACATTGCCTTCTGTATCAATCTTATTATTGCCATTAATAGTTGTTCTTTTGCCGTCTACCGTAATGGGAGAATTTGTTATTGCAAATCTTGTCCTGTTTGCTCCCTCGGTTATGCCTTGTTTGTAATCCGTTCTTTTAAGATCAGCCTCTTCTCTAAAGGACTGAAGGGCTTTTCTTTTTTCTTCATCACCCTCTGTTGCAAACTGAGTTTCAAGAGCAATCTTACCTATTTCTTTCTCGGTAAGCTTTGCCTTGCTTCCAGCTTTATCAAGAAGTTGATTTTTATATTCCTGCGCCGTACCTCCAACAACATCTGCTGCCTGAAGTGTTTCCCCTACGCGCCCGGCGGCGGTTATTGCTCTTCCTTTTGCTTTAGGTGTCACCGGCACCAAACCATCAGGGGACATCGCATATGTTGTGTTTCTCTGGGCGTTAAGTTTTACTGCACCACCTACGCCGAATCCCGCGCCCATAAGAGCGCCGCCGGCAGCGGCTTCAAGCACCTGCAAGGTCATATCCTTTAAGGCTTCACGCCTCGCTTCATCGGGAGACATACCACTTGCTACAGCGTCATTGTAATACTCCGCATACTGAGACATATCGCCGTTTGCGAAAGTGTCATATATAAGGTTGGCAAGTTCCGTCAATCCCTCTTCCGAAGCGTTGGTAACGGTGGAGCCGAGAAGCTTTTCGGCGGCGATTTTTACATTCTGTTTGATCGCCTGCTTAGACCAGCCCTTTGCCATATTCATCGCTTCTATGCCCTTGAATGTGCCTAACCGTGAAATGGATAAATCCTCAAAGAGCATTTCAAAAGCGCCCGATACAAGACCGCCCATTACCGCCGTCTGCGCCGAAGCACCTTTATCGGCGAGTTCAAGCATCGTATCCGTTCCCGCTCCCATACCGAGCATAAGACCGCCCACACCCATTGAGTAGGTGGCTCCCTCTGCTGCAGCTCCGAGCGAGATAGTATTCTTTACTCCGTTGATCGTTCCGCCGAAATTTACAGAGGGGAAAAGGCTTCCGATCCTCGCGGCAACAAGCGAATCCGCGCCGCTCATAACCGTCTGATACACAAAGCTTGCAACATGGTTGTCTGTGCCGAGCTTGTTATTCCAGTAGGTGTCTAAATCCTCGCCTCTCTGCTGCCTTATGGCTTTGGTGAATCTTGCGGGCATATAGTAGGGATTTTCTGTGTTGATCGTCAAATCGCCGCTGTAACCGGCTCTTTCAAGCGCTTTATTTTCCGCATAATCCTGAAGTTTTGCTATCGGGCTGGCTACTGCGCCGATTACATTGGTGCCGATTGAAGCAATGCTCGCAATTGATGTTGCGTCCTGTGCGGCTCTCTTGCCCTGTTCCTCGGCAAATTCCTTGTTGCCGATCGTCTCGTCCTTATGGCGTTTGCGGTATATCGCGAGCTGTGATATCTCATTCTGCGACAATCCGTAATTTGATTGAAGCTCCGATATTGCGTCGTCGGCGTATTTCCTCTGCATTCCGTTCGCGGTTTGTCCGCCTACAACAGAAATATACGCCTTATCGAGCAGGTCTTTTGCGTTCATATCAAGGCTGTCATATCTGGCCGTTAAATCTTCATCCTGCGTTATCGGAGTGCCGTATTTCTTGGAATCCTTATAGCCTTTTTTGATATCCTTGAGGTCATCATCGGTAAGGTTATACTGCTTTTTGAGCTTTTCTTTCGCGGCGTCTCTCGCGTCCAGTTTAGAAATGATATTGCCCGAAATCCTGTCCTCAATCTGCGCCGAGCTTGATTTATCGTATTTGGTGTTGCCGTACGCCTGCTTTACAAGCTCTTTGCCTTCATCGGGAAGATTATCATACTTGTTATATGCCGCCTTTTTCACCGCTTCCTCTTGGGTTGCTTTGTTACGGGCATTTTCATATTCACGATATTTAAGAGCGTTATTAAACTCTTCATCGCTTTTGATGTTATATTTTTTGCGGTATTCTTCGGCTAAGTTTTTGTAATTAGCTTCGGATTTCGGAGATGAAAAAGCAGCATAAAGACTTTTAGAGGCAAGATTCGTATTATCTTGACTTACATTCTTTGCCTTTACCAAATTATCGGTATCACGCTCAAATTCGCGCTTTGCGGAATTGGCTGTCTGTACGCTTGTACCGGGGTCTAATCTCCGCTCCATAGCGTTAAGCTTGCGGTTTGGAGATATGCGCTCCTGCGCGTACCTCTCGGCAGGGGTGAGCTGAGCTTGCGCAGACACCTGGGAGGCATATTTCATTCTTCTGATTGCCTCTTCCTCGTTTGCTTTTTTCTGTGCAGCTTTGCTCCTTGCCCTGACTGTGTCGAGCGATGATTCGCCGTTCAGCCTACGCACCCGCCCCAGTCTGCTCGTATCATCGTTTCGCATCGTCGCTGCAACTCGTGACACTCTTTCAAGTCTGCTTGACATTATACCAACTCCTTACTGCGTCAACTGGAAAAGAATATATGTCTTTTCTGCCTCTGATAACCCCTTTGCCTTATCTAATGCAGCATCAAGGTATTCCTCATAAGAATCGTATTTCTTGTTTAAGCTGCTGTTTTTCTCAAAGGCGGACGGCACAAGCGCACCGAATTTGTATTTATCACCCGTGCGGTTGTAGTCAATGCCCATCATATCGTTAGCGGTCTTTGTGTTTCCTTCAACAATCAGCTTATAAGTCGAATTATCCTCAATTTTGGTATTTCCGCCCGCATACTGTTTGATAAGCGAATCCTTCTGTGATTTTGAAAGCCCCGAAAGACCGTTTACATAAGCCTTTACACCTTCGGTGTTACCGTTCGCGGCAAGGTATTCAAGCTGCGACTGTACAGACCTTCCGCCTGTTGTGGGGTCATAGCCCGCCTGATAATACTGTAAGGCTCTGCTGAGGTCGTCTTGCCTACGGTTGTATGCTGTTTCATCGGCGTATCTCGCATCACCTACGGCATCCCTGCTTAACTGATAGTTATAATCCCTCGCGTCCATAGCTCTGTTATAAGCTGTTTCATCGGCGTACCTCGCGTCCGCCACTCTGTCTCTGTCAAGCTGATATTCCCATTCGGTATTGTAGCGTCTGTCGGATTCGGCGTCCCTGCTCAACTGATAGTTATAATTACGGTCATTCAGATAGCGGTCATAGTCAAACTGTGTCTGCCATTGCTGATTTGCGGTATCCGCCTGCCAGGCGTTGAAGTTATAATTATCCGCCCACTGCTGATTTGCCGTGTCTGCCTGCCACGCATTGAATCTGTAGTTATCCGCCCATTGCTGATTGGCAACATCGGCCTGCCAGGCGTTAAAATCATAATTCTGCGCCCACTGGCTGTCCGCTATCCTTGCTCTCCATTCGTTATAATCATTGTTATACATCTGCCCCGCAAGGTTGAATTTGTTATACAGATTCTGATTCTCCGCTTCGTATGTATCAAGCGCGGCATTATAGAGGTCAAGAGCGCGGGCGTTGAGGTTATCCATCTGCTGATTATACATAGCCTGCCCCGCGGTTTCGGCGTAGGAATTACCGTATCCGCCCGTAAGCGCCGCTGCTCTGCCTACCGTATCATCCATAGCGAGCTGAGCGTTTTTGCGGTACATTTCCGCATACTGCTGATAGAGCGGATCGCTCGCCTGGTCGTAGCTGAATTTCGGGCGATTGGCTATCTGATCATACATAGCCTGTAGTTTATCGCTCCACGGTGAATTGAATTCCTCGGCGTTCGCCTGCGCCCTCGGAGCCGCAGAAGCCTTTGAGGCGGAGGGAGCCGCCGAAGCAACCGTTGCCGAAGGAGCTTTTGTAAATGTGCTACCCGATGAATTATAGCTCGGCGCGCTGTAATTTGAGCCGTAATTGCTCGCATAATCGGCGGCGGCATTGCCGTGAACGGGATTGAAGCTCTTGTTTGTTACGATTCGCTCATAGCCGTTATATCCGCCGTTGCCGACATAATGAGAGGGCTTGTTTTGGGCTTCAGCCGCTCTTTTTACCGCCTGCATTCCTCTCTTATGAAAATCCGTTATTCTTTTTGAAAGTGCCATAAAATCACTCTCCTTATTCAATGAAGTTGTTGCGATATTCTACGAATTCATTTATGTCGCTTAAAAGTTTGCCTGCAGCCGTCGAATATATACTCGATCCTGTCATTTTACCTACAAAGCTCAACTGCGAATGAGCCTTGACTGAAATATGTACAATTCCGGGTGAATCTCCCTGATTTCTTATCAGTAAACAATTACCTATATCCGTAAGCTGACCGTCGGTTATCTCGGATACGCTTCCTGTCTTTTTCGTTATGTTATCTATGTAATAGACAACATCTCCCGCAGAATCAACATAAAAAACATCGCAATTACCTTTACCGTCTGCATACCGTGCGTCTGTGTTGAATTTAGATACCCGCCCTGAAGCATAGGTGACAGACCAAGTCATATTATAGGTGCCGCCTTCAAAGGCACTTAAAACTGAATCGGGCAGAGGTATAACATTGACAGAACATAAATCTTTTATTACTCCGTTAGAGGAAGTTTGATATGTACATCCGATAGGAGCGTCAATCTCCAATAAAGTCATTGAGGTTGGCACCTCAGTACATCTTAGATAAACAGGACTTTTCCCTCCAAGCTCAGTATATTGAGGATTGCCGGATTTAGCCTGATATTCGCTAAATGCAAAATCACTTGTTTTCCAAAGCGAAGATATAAATGTCATAGGCGAGTAATGGTATTCCCATTCTCTAATTATTATGTGATGGCTCCAATTTACTCTCGGTGTAATTAGCTCACGACTACTCCCAACAGGCACATAATCCACATAGCAAAAATCCCCTGCAGTCACTTCCGTTAATGTCGTGTTCCAGAAAAAATCGCTTATTTCATAGATAGTGATTGTCTGGGAAGAGACATCCGCTGTGAGCATCGTTGCACAAGCAAATTTATTACTGTCTGTAGCGCTTCTGAGCAAGATATAACTACTCACTCCGTCGCGCTGCATAAATTTTTTCTCTTCATACCACTCCGCCGTTATTGTATTGGGCGGCAGCTGAATAACACTTCCTGTAACCGATTGAATCGGGACATAAAAGCCTTTGCCGTTGTCTGTTGGTGCAGGCCATGTATCGAACTTATTACTTGCATCAGAAAGATCAGTTTTGCCGTAAAAATACAGAGTATCTACACCTACAGGAATCGGAGAACTTCCTCCTCCGCTTCCTTTGTTGTCCACGATATTTGCAAGGTCATTTATGTTATCCACGCCGAGCAAGGCCATAAAATCATACAAATCGCCGCCTTTTTTGTTTCTGAAAACAACGCTTGAAGCAGGATCGGTATCTCCCGTATCAAAATTCTTTTCTGTGCTTGTCGTCTCTGAATTTCTGACGGTAAAATCTCCTATTGAATCTGCAAGCTCGGGAGATAAATCCTCCAGACCTACCTTTTTCTCAACAGGCTGAGATTTATACAGGGGAGTTTTATATACTTTGCTCAATCGTATTCGCTCCCTTCATTCCAGAATCTCGTGAGAGATTGCAGAGTAAAAATACCTTTTCCTCTTACTCTTAACGAAAAATGATCGCAGCGGTGAGGGATAACAGGCACCGCATATCCTTTCATTTTGCCCGTCGGTCTCAGTTCATTGATATAACGCCATATTCCGTCATTATCATACTGAATTTCAATTTTTGCTCTTGACGAAATGCCGAGCGTCACTCTCATAACCGCTCTTAAAAGGTGCTTTCTCATCGGAGAAGAATATCCGATTTCGCCCGTTTGGATCATCCACTCGAAATCATCCTCTTTATCTCCGTACAAACCGTTGATTGAGACGATTTTTTTATTGCTCACGCAGAGAAGCTCGTCGCCGTAAATGCAGAAATCCGTAACACGCAGGTCGTCCTCTCTGTGCCATCTTCCCGAGCTGTCATCGAATACAAACATATTCCATTTGTCATTTTCGTCTTTCATTGAGCAATAGAGGTTGTTCCCGATATCTCCGCTTACGCAATCGGTATATTTGATGCTGCCGAAAGGCTCCGCTATTGATACGGGAATACCGCCGTTATACATCACCATACCCATAGGCGAAAGGTAATAAACAATATCATTCATAACGGAAATGCTCTTGTGGCAGCTTTTACGCACACCGTAGCCCTCAAGCGTTTTGATTTGATATTGCGCGGGATAGTCGCCTAATATCCTGTGAATACAATTCTGCCTGAAAAATACGGGCGTTCCCTGATAATTGACCGCACCCGTAAATTCTCCGTCCGCACCCAGCGAAACATAATAGGAATCAATGCTTGTATTGGCGAAATAATACCAGTTAAACGGGTCGCCGAGCTTTGAGGCAAATATCTCGTTGATCATTTCACCGTCGCCATTCAAGCCGTAATGGCAGCCCCATAATCTGTTGTTGGATTCAATGATGAAGTCCATATCCGGCAACACTCTTTTAACTGTAATGTTAAGATTTGAAAGCGCTGACATTTTGTCTTTATAAGTGCATTGTACAGTTATTGTATTTGAGGTTGCATCACTTATGACAAAACTTTTTTGAGCCATTAAGTGATTGGTGATGGAATCACATTCTATCTTTACGGCGTCGCCTCGATTAAAGCCGTGTGCTTCGCCGAAATTGATATACAAATATGATGTGTGAGTAGCCCATCTGCCGAGAGCTTCAGAATATTGTTTGATTACCACCGTGTCTCCCGTCTCAATGAAATACTGACCGTCTGTGGGATTCGTGGGCAATATTGACCCTGAAACAGCCGAACTTACATTTGTTCCGTTCGCTTTCATATATGCACTGGCACTGCTGAAAGTTTTCTCAATTTCAAGATTCTGTATATCCGAAAATTGCTCTTCTTCTGTTTTCAGCGTGTTTATAATCTTTTTGTCTGGAAAAACGATTACATTTGCGCCCATTGATACAAGGCTTTTTTCACCTTCGGATATCTCACCTATGTTTGTGACATTTTCAAGTTCTCTTGATTCTAAATCGCAGAAAGCCACATATCCGTTGCCACCGTAGTTTTTATCAAAAGCGTTCTTAATATCTGATGTTTTAACGGTTAATATCGGTGCTGCGCCGATTTCGTCGAAAAAATGCTGACCGAGCAGACCGCTTATTCCTTGTGCTTCAACCTCGGACTTCTCGAAATAGACATAGCACCATCTCCCCGAGCTGTTTTTTCTGTAATTTGAAACACCTACAATATGCAGAGGAGCAGAGCGTAATTTATTCCCTATGGTTAAGTTATCGCTATTGCAGAAATATACGGGCTTGCCCATTAAGAATTCGCTCATTTTGTCAAGATCATCCGAGCGGATTACCGTTGCATGCTCTTCTTCTGCTATTATTTCGAGATCTTCGTCGTTATTACTGATATCTCTGTAACTGTAATTGAGGCATTGAATTGTTATCCCCAGCAGAGTAGGATTATCCGCCACCTCAAAGAAAAACGGATAGTTATTTGTATAGCCTCTTCCGTTAATCCATGTGGACGAAGGGCTTGCGGTAATATCGGCGATAGCTACATAGGTATTATTGCTCATAGATTCAGCGCTCACCGCCGAAATACTCTTATCAAATCTTGCGGTTATCCATTCTTTACGCTCTCCGCCCGGATATGAATTAAAATACTGATAGATATATTTTTTTAATTCTCCGTTAAGGCGAAAATATTGTCCGCTTGTAGGGTTGTCGGGCAATACTTCTCCGCTCGGAGCGTCGGCTTCGGCTTCTCCGATTTCCGTTACTTCATAAAGATTTTTTGCTCCCGATCCGGGAAATAAGCCCGAATTATCAGACCAGAGCACAAAAGGTTTTTTCTTTCCTTCTATGCCGAGCAAATAGGCGTTTTCGAGCGGCAGAGGCATTATTCCTCTTTTATCCCTTGTTCTTATGACGGGGTATCCGTCGCCCGTCATATTCTCCATATCAAAAAACTCATTTTCGCTTATGACGGGATTATGATTATAGCCGCAAAACTCCGATATCATATCGACCGAGGTCTGCTGTTCCTCAATGTAAGTCATCTGAAAACACCTACTTTAATTGACGGATTCGGCACGGGAGTATGCGTTCTGTGGTATCTTGCCTTGAATACCCTGAAAGCGTCCTCAAACTGTGCGAAATCCACATTGTATCTATGTTCTTCCTGTGAAAACAGGTCTATTTTCGACATTAGCCAGTATATATAAACGGCTTCGTCGGGCGCATCCGCGATAAGCGTTTCGTCCGAGTTATCCTGCGTATATTTCGGAGCGGCCTTGAATATCCATTTGCCGTCCTCGTAAGTCCACCATTTGGAAAACCTAAAATCGTGCAGATGTGTGAGTACACAATCTTTATAAATCATGCCGTCAAGTTCTGTGAGCCATTCAAGTTTAAGCTCATCGGGCACGGCGTTGCCCGCTTTCATTTCGTTTGCTCTTTCTATTGCCTGCTGTGCTGTCATATTATCACCCCGTTTTAGGAATCAGGGGAGGGTGTTGCCCCTCCCCGAGCAATTAAGTTTCTGACAGTTCAAATTCGATTCGGTTTGCCTCGTCGCGTTCGCTCTGCCAAAGCGCGAATGCCTCCGCAACCTCTTTAGGGACGGATACATCAACACCTCTCTGTATCTGGTATCTTTTGCCCCATATTGAGATCACTACATCCTCCTGTACCTTCTGACCGGGTACTTTGGGAATTCTGATAGTTACCTTGCCGTCAGTTTTTTTAACGGTTTTTTCGGTTTTTTCTGCCATTTTTGTTACTCCTTATAAAAGTTTAGGGGAGACATTCAGTCTCCCCATTTTATTAGTTTGCTGCTACGCTTGCGGCGACCGATGAAGTACAATAATACTTAAACAGATACGCAGGATTGGTTACCGCAGCGGTGTAGCCGTCAACCTTCCACGCAACCGAGCCTCTCTGCTCACCGGGATCCTCGGAGCCGGAAGAGCCGACGGGCTTAACGATAATTCTTGCGTTCTCGCTGTTGATAGCGACTTTCTTGCCGAAGCCTCTGCCGAAGAAGAGGCAAGTGAAATATGCAACATTGCCACCTGCAGCGGGCGTAAATTTTGCCTCGGTGCTCTCTACAAATCTTACGCCGTAAAGCTTGCCGATTTCGCCGTCGAATATTCGTGTAGCCGCGGAATACCTTGTAACATCAAGCCAGTTTTCGTTAGTCATCAGATCGAGAGCAACAGCGGGATGAATGATAGCCACATAAGCGCCGTCAATCTTGGGAGCGTTGTTGTTCTTGAGCAGAGTAGCCATTTTGGCAACATCTGCAGGTGTGATGAGCGAAGTCGCGGTAAGCCCGGAAATTGAGGTCGCGCCGCCTGCAAAAGCAACATTGTTCTGATCGTCGTTACCTGCGATAATTCTCTCTCTGGTAATGGTATCAAGAGAAAGCTTTGCATTCTGAGAGAGTTTCTCGGTATATTCGACAAGAACATTGTCGATGGTCATAAGCTGCACCTGATCGGTAAGAAGCACCCAGCCGATAAACTGCGAAAGTTCCGCACGAACGGGATTTACGGAAAGTTTCATCGGCTTGGGAGTTACGCCCTCGGTAACGGGAGTGGTCTGCTTCTCAAAGTCAGTCCATTTACGCCATTCAATCGTTCTGCCGTGATTTTTGGGAAGCGATTCGCTCTCAAGAAACTGTGCGTGAAGAAGAGCCGGACCCACATCTTTAATCAGAAGCTGCGAGTAAAACTCTTTCATCTCTGCGGAAAGATTTGAGAGCGGATTACCGCTTGCTACGCCGTAGCCTGCACCGATATCCGCTGTGGTGGACATATCGGTTGCGTCAACGTGGTCGGTATTAAGGAAATTACCGCCGTTATTGCCTGCATATTCAGCAAAAAGCTGAAGGTCAAAAATAAGTTTTTTCATAGTTTTCCTGTCCTTTCTTAATTCAGGGCAGGAGATTTAATTAAAAATGATTGCGAAGATCAATCTGTTCTCCTGCCCTTGCTCTGTTAATCATTTCTTTCATTTGTTCAAGGGTCATTGAAGAGATATTCGGGGTCATTACGGCAGCCGCCTGTTTATTCATCCCGTTTTCGTCGGGGTGAGAGCTGTTTGTCCTCGCGGCGTTTGCCATTTTCTCGGCTACTTTATTCGCCGTGAATTGCATTGCGCCTGCGGTCAGCTCGTCCTTATGAACAATCTCAAAAGCGTCCCTTATGGGTACGCCCGCATTCATATAGCGGAGGAAAGTGTCATTCTGCATTTCGGTCGCCGGGTCAACATTGGGATATATCGACAGAAGCTCTGCAAACTGTCTGTCCCATTCCTCAATCTGCCTTTGCCGCCTCGCATCTTCCTGCGCTGCCATAAGTGCTCTGTTCTCATCTTCAATTTGATGTATGTACTTGACCTGCTCGACCGTCATTCCTTTGGCATAGGCTTCTTCTTCATATCTCTTGTCATCGTTTTTGAAGGCAAGAAGAATAGAATCGTAGTCATCTGCTTCTACACCGTATTTTTTTGCGGTTTCTTCGATGATCGGCGCGAGCTTGTCGAGGCGCTCTCTGTAGCTTTTGCTCTCGGCTTTGGATTTCTTGAGACGATCTTTTACAACCGCCTGCACATCGGCATCATACTGATCCTTGAAATCCTCCTTGAATTTCTTATAGAGTGCGTCTCTGTCCTCTGCGGTAGGGGTTGCCGCCTGTTCTCCCTGTGCGGTCGGGGTGCCCGCGTTTTCGCCCGTTGTTGCTCCGTCTCCGGCGGGTGCGCTGCCCTCCGCAAACATCTGCAAATCAAATAAAATTTCAGCCATTTCGGCTCCTTTCTCCCGTCTTTCTTTCCGGGGTGTCATTATATCGGCAGCGGTTATTTCCGCATTACCTTAAAATTGACATGATCGGGATATTTACTCGCAATAAGCTCGGCTCCCGTCAAAATCGTTTCGAGCATCAGCGTAATGTATGTTTCATACCCTTTAGCGGGAGTGCATTTGATATGCGACACTCCCGTTTTGCTCGTAAGGGAATCTGCCATATCAGGCTCTTCCTTAAACCATGTTTTAGGTGCTTTCAGAAGGGCGTTGCAAAGTGTGTAAAACAGCGTCGAAACACCCGCGCAGACTATATCCTTGCCCTTCTCGTCATAATTGGCGTGTCCTTTAATCGTTAAGCTGTATTTTTCCTGCCTGTAAGTTATCGTAATCATAATTTCTCCTTAACTCGGCTGAGTGCCGTTCTGTGCTCTTTCCCGAGCGCTTTTAACAAACGGGTGTTCCTTGCCTTTCAGCCCTCCGAATTCGTCTGTCTCTACCGCATTGGTATCCTGCGACATTGTGCTCATCGGCATCTGAGGCGGTGCCATACCCACTTGCATTGCAAGGGTCTGTAACGCGGGCAAGGCTCTTTGATCATAGGCTTGTGCCATACCGAGGGTCATTTGATACAACTGCATAAAGGCATCCATAAGCGTGCCGTTCCGCTTGATTCTGTCCGTTACATCCTGCTTGCCGTTGAAATCCATTCCCTCAAGACAGGCAAGCGCCTGGTCTGCATTCTGCGGATTGAAGAATTGAAGGTTATAAAACTGTAACATCAGCTCATTCTGGCTGATTTTGTTATATGTGGTCGCCTTCTGCGCCCCGACTTCTATATCAAACAGAGGAAGCCTCTCGCCCATATACATACCGAAATCAACGCCCTGCGATTGCGGCTTGATTCCCGAATTGTCATACGAGACGAATTCCATTTGATGACCTTCGCCGATAATGCGAAACTGGCGGGGAACATCATAGAACTGTCTGATAAGTTCGATAATCATTATTACGATTTGCTTATACGCTTCGTAGGAGGTGGATATGACATCCCTTATGCCTTTGTTGCCCTGCTCCTGGAGTGCGGCAATGGCGCTTGCCGCCGTTACGCCCGAAGGAGAGCCACCGTTGTTTACATCACGGTTTCCGCTCGTCTCTTTGAGCATTTCGATCTGTCCGTTGAGCGTCTCGAAATATGCCGATGACAACGGCGCGACCTCTATCTGTCTTAAAGATTCTTCGTCAAGTCTGCCCGCAACATCTATGATTTCTTTTTCCCAATTCGCAAAATCTTCGATATTTACATTGCAGTCCTGTTTCTTGAAGAATCGCGGTGTCGCGCCCATAAGCGAGTTTTTCACGCCCGCTCTGTTGAGCATATCTATATCTATCTGCGTATCTTTGAAAATATCGGTCATTCCGTTGCCGAAGGGCGTACCCTCCACCGCATACAGAACATCGAAAACGAAAGGATAAAGCCCGTGGTCGTAAATGCCCGTTTCGGATTTCGGCTGTGCGATAATCTGTGTAACGGGATTTCCCAGCTCATCTATTGCAGGCATACCCGTCGCGGGATCCATTACGGGAGCGGTCAGAGGCTCCGTGTCGTTCTCAGTAGCAGAGAGCACCTCATCGCCGCAGAATCTGCAGTAATGAAGCACTCTCTTACCCTGTGAATTTGTTCTGTGATAATACCAGCCGATAACCGTTGACTTTTCGCTTGTGTCAACATTATCATCGTAAAGATATTTTGCCGTGTATATGTTTACATCCGCGCCGAGTTTCCCCTTGAGCTGCGGATACTGAGCTTCGAGGATGTCATTATCAACAAGCTCGGTGTGGAATATGTTTCGGCTCCGCTGGATATCGGTTATGCCCGGCTGCCAGAATAGATTAAGCGCGTCAATCTTCTCGCAGGTGATGTCACCGATTCCATTTTTGTTTTTGTCCCAGAATACGCCGTAAATTCCCGCGCCCTGCTTGAGCTTATATGTTCCGCAGTCGCTCCAGGTCTTTCGGAATTCGTTCTGTTCGAGAATAACGGGTATGATCTCGGAGAGCATTTTCGCCTGCCCCTGGTCGCCCGCTTCTCTCGGGAGTATATTCGGCTCGGGGTAGGCTTCCATATAATCGGCGTGCTTACTTGTGATAGCGTTCCAAAGATACGCCGTAGCCGGTACCCATTTGTCTTTTCTGTTCTGCTCCCAATGGCGGAGTTTCCAAAACTGCTCATTTCGGATTATCTTCTGCTCAAGGTTTACCTTGCCGTCTTTGTATTTTTGAAGTATTGAGGACGCCCTTTTTATTGCCTCTTTGTCTATCGGCATTCTTTTCTCTGTTATCTCGGGCATTTGTATTCCCCCTTAAATGTTAAATTGAATGATCTCGCCCTTATTCTCGGCGAGCGGGCTTAAATCGCCGTATTTATCAACAGGTTTCGGCTTATTCGCTCTCGGCGTGATCGGATTCTCCATAAGCCCGTATCTCAGGGCGTCATAAGCGTGATCCTCAAGGTGGCTGTCAACATCCTCCACATTCGTCTCGTCATAAGTCAATTCGGGAAGCGTGCGGATTATGTTTTTGCACCCCTTAAAAAACTGGATCATCGGGTCGCCGTCCTCGTCAAACGCCAAATGATAGTGCACTTGCATTTTGCCCGGCAGCCTGTTGTGATCCCCGGGTCTCCACACAACATAATTCGGAGCCTTTGCCATATCTTCGGCTATGCTCATTCCCCTTGATTCATCAAATATCGCGGGGTCGGCAACGCCGAGAATGTTTCTGCCTTTTAGATTCGGGTCTGTGTTCTCTATTTCTCTTATCTTCTCCGCCTGGGCAATGTGGTGCATTTTGTTCCCCACATCGGGCGTTCCCGTCCAGGTGTAGAATTCTCTGATCACATATTTCCGCCCTTCCTCGTTGACCGCTATCCACAAGCATGCCGAGGGCTTTGTATATCCGAAGTCATACGCCCGTATGATCGTCCAGTGAGCGGGTATCGGGAACGGGTCAATGACATGCGTCCACACTCTGTCCGAATAATGCGAGGCGTCGTCTTTGAATTCGCCGAACACCTGACCGCTGAATGAATCCCAAGAGCCGTACAAAAGAGCATCCCGCTCCGCCTGCGGTAACTGGTCAAGCGTAGCGAGATAGCCGGGGTTGTTATCCAATAGTGCTTTATTATCGAAAACCGTTGCGGGAATGAATATCTTACTTCTGATTATTTCGTGTATATTCCCGTCGGGGTCTCTGACCTTTGATTTAGTCCATATCGTAGTATTCGGAGGCTTTGTACCGATGTGCCACCGGGCTTTTACCCAGCCGTGACCCACACCGCCGGGGTTTGCCGTGCACCGCACATAAGTCTTTGTTCCGCCTCCGCTCGGACGGTTTCGGGATAGGAGATATAAATATTCCTGTAAGGTTAAATGCGTCAGCTCATCCACGCCGAGAAAATCGTAAGACTGACCCTGCCAGTCCGTAACATAGGAGGATGACCGCACCTGTTTGAATGAAATCGAGGATCCCGAGGGGAAATGCCATTGATGATCCGTGCCGTTATATGTAGCCGTCGGGCATATCTGTTTATACAGCACCCTCGACCTCTCTATAACCTCCTTGAGCTGCGGGAATGTTTTACGAACGATAACGCCTTTGTAGTTTGGAATCTCTATCTGCCTGAGCGCGTCCATAAGCAGATAATCCGTTTTTCCTCCGCCCGCGCTGCCTCCGTAAAGCGCTTCATCCTGCCAGCACCGCAGAGCGATTATCTGTTTGGGCTGAGGTCTCCATATATCACTCATTTTCTTCCTCTATCTCCGCAGGCGGTTTCTCGGGCGGGTCTTGCTTCACAAGGTATGCTATTCTGATTTCTCCGTTGTTCTCTATGATCTGACCCTCGCCCATAACCTCAAAAAGGGTCTTGAATGCGGTTATGTTTCCGTTCTTTGCCCTCTGGATCATAGCCTTCCACATCTTTGCCATTTCTTCATCCGTGAGCAGGTCTTTACCTGCTGCTCTGAAGCTCGCGTTATACTTCTGCGTAGCAAGCCCCTTCTTACTTGCTTCCCTCGCCGTCTCGGCGGTAAAAGGCTTTCCCTTAGCTAAGTTCTTTCGGCTGTTCGGATTGTCTCCTCTCGGCATAATAAATCACCTATCTCGTGTCTCTCCACGGCGTCTCATTCCATTCAAGCCCGCACTCGTCTATTATCTCCCTGAATTCTTCGTAATCGTGCGGCACAATGTAATATTCTTCCTCTTCGGAATCGGGCTTGAATCCTATATGCTTTAACTCGTGCCACAGCAATATCTCGATCTGTTCTTCGGTGAATTGCGCTACATTCGGCTCATATATAACAATCATAAAGTCATAAGGACATATCCATTGCATACTGTCAGAGACCTTTATGCACTCTCCGCATATAAGCTTCTGACCGTTTCCCTTCTTCTTCTCCTGCTGAGAGGAGAGATAGGCTATCTTGCAATTACTGTTTCTCAGTTCTTCAAGATCGGGGCGACTTCTTATAAGTCTGTTTGCCGTGAGCCGGTATTTATTATTGCGCTTTACCTCGTATCTGTTCATACTTCACCCAGTAGAAATTTATTATTAAAAAACAGCGGGCTTTCGCTCGCTGTCGCAAATTTCTATGATATTAAAATATCATCTTTTTTTGCCCCGTTGGGGACATTTTGAAAATTTTTTATATTTTTTTCTGCAAAAGTACCCTCAGCGCGTATTCTATATACTCCGCCATAGAATTCATGATCTCGTCCTTTGCTTCGCTGCCGTATTTATCCGCGACCTTATCCGCGGCCGCTTCCGCCTGTTTCTTGATAAGCGCAATATACTCCTGCGCAAACTCCTCACAGTAACTTAACCTTATTCTTGCTTCATAGATATTCATTTTAAGTCTCCTTATTGACAAAATTAAAATGTTTGTGTAGAATAAGGAGCGGACGGGCTTTGTCCGTTCCCTTTCCACAGTGACGAATCTCCAGTCTGCAAACAAAGGATTCGTCACTGTGTTGTTTTATATTATGTTCTTTTTCTGAAGCTCGGCATCGAGATAAAAGAAAAACCTTTTACGATACCTGCTTAACTGCTTGCGCCCTACGGGGCTGTTTATGCCGTCAAGCGGGATTTTTTGCGTCACGCTCAAAAGCAGAGAGGAAAAAACATACGGCTTATTTTCGGTTGCCTCACGACAGCATTTCTCTATCATTTCCACGCTCTCCGTGAGCTGAGACATCCGCTCGACCTTCCTCTCGACCTCCGATACATCACCGCCTCCGCTTGCCCCTTGCCCCGACGCCCGGTACGCAAGCTTTATATCGCTGATTTCCTGCTTCCATTTCGGGTAGCCGCGGCAATAGTGTATCATCATCTGCCACCGGCTCGGATCACACCTCCAGTCCTTTGGTATGTATTCTCGCATAGGCATCACCTCTTCCATATTTCATCGTTCTCGGGCTTCCATTCGTTTTTTACCGCTCGCCAATGCTCAACATCTACACCGATTTTTCTCAATTCATATACGGCGTAAAATTCCTTCTCACGCTCGCCCTCTGCGGTTATCGGTGTCTGTCGGTAATAATCCATAAGCTCTTTTTCAGTTTCAAGATAATGCTCCCAGAATTGACGGAGCCTCTTTTTGCCGAAACCGTAATGCAAGTGCAGGGTCAATAGCACCTGAGCATCATTATTGCACCCGTGTTTCTCGGCGTGATTGATTAACTGCCGGTTGACCTCTGCATTCAGAGCTTTTTGCCCTTCCTTCGTTAATTCATATCTCGGTATCGCTTTCATTCCGTTTTGCTCTCCTTCGCTCTGGTATTCCAAGCGTCAATTGCTTTAATTTTTTCTTCCTTGCCGCAAAATGAGGCTATTGCTCCGCA
>Ga0326511_10000774_pt1 | contig 27879 bp, 30 predicted proteins | sample 0_2496_0518_D_FD_203701 | JGI IMG/M metagenome (GOLD analysis project Ga0326511, IMG submission 203701) | Bovine rumen microbial communities from UC Davis, California, United States - 0_2496_0518 | ecosystem: Host-associated > Mammals > Digestive system > Stomach > Rumen | place: USA...
TGTTATAAAGTTAGATTTTGATACAGACAAATCACAATATTTCACTGTATATAATGGTGAAGATGGTGATAAAGGTAATAAAGGTGAAATAGGTGAAAAAGGTTACAAAGGTAATTCATTTGATAAACAAACAATGTTAAATAGAGCAGATGATGCTCTTGTAATTGTTAATGATGATGAAACTAATGATCCAACAGCGGTATGGAGTGCATATCGTGGTAAGTTAATGGAAGACTTTTTACGTTCTATAGCTGAAAAGGTTATAAGTGATGAAGAATATCAATTAATGTTTAATGATGAATTTGATGAAAATGGTCGACCAAACGATATTCATCAAGTTTTTATTGATTTAGAATTTGTTACAAACAATAATAATCAAGCTGTAGCATTAGTTCATCAAGATACTAAATCTTATAAGACATATGTTAAATATTGGACATATGAAGATGAAGGAGGTGAAACTTATTATATTAAACTTGATGATGATACATATCAAGAAGTTCTTAATTTCGATATCTGGAATGATTTATATTTAAATCCAGATAATGAAGAAACTTATTATACTCGTAAACTTGTAATTACTGAAACAGACCCAATTACAGGAGAAGTTGTAAATTCTGAATATCAATATACGCCAATTATTAAACCTATTTGGATTGATTTAGAATTTACATCAACTTATGAAGATCAAAAATCAATATTAATATCTAATTTAGAAGGTGATGATGATCCTGCAGATATATCTAAAGAACAAAAAGAAGAAGAAATTGTAATACTTCATAGACCTATTACATCTATATCTATTGATGGAAATGATCATATTACAATTCCTATTAATAGTATATATACAAAAGGTATTAATATTCAACCTACTAATTATCTTAATTCTCCTATTTGTATTGAATATGATGAAACTAAGATAAAAGTATTTGAAGATGGTCGTATCATGGCTCTTGAAAATAATTGTGAAACTACTATTAAAATTTATTCTCAAGAAAATCCAGAAATTTATGCTAACATTTATGTTAATGTTATAACATATGTTGATAGTATACAATTTAATACATCATCTATTAAAGCATTTGAAGGTTATACTACAACAATTAATTATACTGTATTACCTGAATCTGCTTCTAATAAGACAATTATATGGTCATCTAATAAACCTGATGTTGCAGAAGTTGATCAAAATGGTACAATTACATTAAAGAAAGCTGGTGATACTGCAACAATATTAGCGGAAGCAGCTGATGGTTCTGGTAAAATTAGTAGAATTGATGTTATAGTTGATACAGCAATTAGTGATATTATATTTAATATGATTGAAGGAGAAACTAATCCAGAAACACATGAAACAACATATACAACAGATATATTAGTTGGTATACCTACACAAATACCTGTAACATTATTACCTGAAAATGCTTCAAATAAATCACTTATTTGGGAATCAGATAATGATAATATTAATGCAGGTGTTGCTGACAATGGTATCAATGGTCAAATTTATATGTCAACTAAAACTAATGGTACTATAAAGATTTATCCAAGTGATGGATCAAATGTTGTAAAATATCTTAATATCATTGGTAAAATGCCTATACGTAATATTACATTAGATAAGACAAATGCTACTATTGATTTAGGTGATACATTACAATTAAATGCATCAGTAACAGAGAATGCAGATAATAAAAATGTTATATGGACATCAAGCAATACAAATCTTGCTACAGTATCCGATACAGGTTTAGTTAGAAGTATTGGTGGTGGTGATGTAGTTATTACTGCTACCGCTGCAGATGGTTCAGGTGTATATGCAACTTGCGATATTACATGTGTAGTATTAATTACAGATATTGTATTTAATGAAAAGACAATTAATTTACATGTTGGTAGTACTTATGCATTTAGAAAAGGAGAAACTATTAATGGTGGAAATTATCAAATATTCCCAGATAGAGCAAATGTAACTCAATTAGCTTGGTATACATCAGATAGTGAAATTGCATCTATTAATAATAATGGTGAAATAACTGCTCATAAAGAAGGTAAGATTAAAGTATATGCATCAGCAACTGATAATAGTGGTATAATTGCTAGTGCTGATGTTATTGTTACTGTTCCATCTTCTCAATTATTGTTATCTGATTATAATTTGACATTGAATGTCGATCAATCATATACATTAATAGCAACAGTAATTCCTGATAATACGTCATTACAAAATGTAGAATTCACTTCATCAGATCCTGATATTGCAACAGTTGATTCAAATGGTAACATTACAGCAGTATCTAGTGGAGAAACATCAATATTCGTAAGAACACTTGATACTAATATATCTGATAAATGTGATATTACTGTAATATAAATAAAATAATAAATAATAATATATGACAACAATAACAGTATCTAATTTACCTAATATTAATTTTTACACTGGTGTAGATGCAGTAAAAGGTGGAGAATCAGTAGAAAATAGAAGATATGGTGTACATAGTGATTATTATGGCGATCTTGCATTAAGTAGAGATAATAATTCATATTGGAATGGTATATCAAATAGTACATTTAGTGAAAATCCTACAAACTATTATAATATTGGTGATATTATAAATGCTACTATTTCATATATGAATAAATTCAAAAATAATATTGTTGATATAAATGTTAATAAAAACATTTTAACATTTAATTATAAATATGAAACTGATTTGAATAATGATTTTAACAATACAAAAATTATTCCAGCTTCACAATTAATTGATTTGTTATTAAATGTAAATGATATGACATTTAATAAAAAACATTATTATGGAAATAATATTGAATTAAAAGAAGTATCATATGCACGTAAAAAATATCCATATAATCCTGCAAACACAATTATAACAGTTAATGATGAATATTCTGAAACAGGATTTAAATCATATGATTTTAGTAGACAATTTGTTGATTATAAATTTACAACATTAAGTTATGATGAACAATATACTAGATCATATATGGAACCTTATACTTTAGCGGATGGTACAATTGCTTATAGAGATACAGGTATGACATATATAGAAACTAAAACATTCTATACATATGAACTTAATGATATAAATGAATTAAATAATCGTATTAATACATTCTTTGATAATAATACAAATAGTGTTGAAAATAAATATAATGATTTAAAAACTTATTATATTTCTGATTTAGATACTGTATTAACACTTACATTAAATACTTATTCATTAGCATCAAAGAATTTGTACGCATATTTCAATTTTAGTAATAATTATGATAATTGGTTTAATAATTCAATAGCATTTACAATGAATACTAATAATTTAAATATTAATGATAAATTGTTAAGTATCGAACCTACTGAAGAAAGTTGGTTTAATGTTATTATTAACGAACATGATATGCCATGTGGATCAGATATACAAATTAATAATACACATGATTTTAATATTACTAATAAAGATATTTTAGAAGAAAATCAAATATTTAAAGTTATTAATCCTTCAAATATTAAAACATTAGATTTATCTGATAAAACAGAATATATTACAAATATTAATTTAATTAATAATTATAATAAAAAATTAGATGTATATAATGTAAAGAATACTAATTGGATTAATGAAACAAATATAAACTTAGAAAATATTATTATTGGTAATAACGAAAAACAATCAAGTGTTGAAAATATCAATGGTATAAATAAATTAACAACATTAAAAAAGATTGATATTACCAATTGTAATAATTTACATAAAGATTTTTCTATTAGTAAATTAACACAATTAAATGAATTTAAAGCAAAAGGTTCAAATATTAAGAATTTTATACCACATTCAACTAATACATTTGATAATATTACATTACCTGATACATTAAAAACATTAGTATTAAAAAATAACACAATTAATCATTTTGAATATACTCCAACAGGTAATTTAATTAATTTAACATTAGAAAATATTAATGGTGAAGGTTTAGATGTACAAAATTTTGTAGAATTATGGATAAACGCTTTAGAAAATACTAATTTAAATAATATTGATGTATTACATGCGGGTATTATTCAAAATACAAATTTAGTTGGTATTAAATTTAATAACTTTAATGTTAATACATTACTTAAATTTAAATATTTAGGTCTTAATAGATTTGAAGGTATAATTGGTATAAAAGGAAGTGATTTAACTCGTAAAGAATATTTATCATTAAGAGATGTATTTGGTGATGAAATTATGGAAACGGGAAAATATATATCAAATTCTAAACCAATTAAATTTGAATATTCATTAGATCCAAATGCTTATAAAAAACAATTATATTTATATTATGAAGATAATATTAATGGTTGGATGGAAGATATATTTAATGAATCTTCTATACATATAGCAAATATTATTGATAATATTGGTGGTAATTCATTGTTAGATTATTTTGAAAATATTAATCAATTAGATTTAACAATGAATAAAGAAGGATTTGGATATGAAGTTGAATTAAATCAAAAAATTTATACAGATAATAATGATAAATCATCATTAACTAAACAATTAAATGTTGGTGATATAGTATTATATAAAGGTAATAAAATTATATTAGTTACTAAAAATACTACTGGTGTTTATAATTATGTTAAATTAGGTACTTTATCATTTAGTATGGGTATAACTAGTGTAGCAAAAAATATAATTATTTCATTTACACAATTAACACAAGAACAATTAAATGAATTATAATTATTTATATTCCAAATAAAATTTAAGTGATAGATTTTCGAAAATCTATCACTTTATTTTTAATCTTTTAACTTCTTCTTTACCATTAAATGAAATTAACTTACAAGTCATTCCAGTAATATTTTTATTATCAAATATATATTCTTTAGTAAATGAATCATACGTAATAATTTTATACGTATAACCATTTTTTTCAATTGCAGATAAATCTAAATCATTATAATAAAAAGTATTATCATCAGTTAAACCTTTATAAAAATAAAGGTGTACAAAATTATCATAAGGTCTGAATAAAGTTATAAATCCTGGTAACATATTTTGATAATATTTATTTTATTAATATAGTAAAAATAAACAAAAATGGATTGAATCATGTGATCCAATCCATTAATTTTATATTATTAATTATTATTATTTTTCGTCACCAGCTTTTTTAGCACCAGTTAATTGAGCATTGTAAGCATCAACTTCTTCATTAGTATAAGGAACTGCGTCTTGTGCTTCAACAGCTTCAACTGCATCTGATTGTTTTTCAACAGTTACCCAAATTGGTTGAGCTAATCCTTGAGTAGAGAATAATTGAAGAACGGCAGTTTCATCTAATGAATTAACATTAAATGATTGTCCAACAAAATCAACACCACTATTTCCTAAATCAGTATTTGTTAATACTTTAACAGTTGCACCATCTTGACGAAGTTCTGTTACTTCAACAGTACCTTCACCATATTTAGTTGTTTTTTCTTCTGAATCATATGATTCAAATCCATATATTGCATTTTGTGCTTCAACAGCTTCTACTGCAGGAGTCTTAATTGCACCATATTGTAAAGCGCCATCAAGTGTTAAATTATAAGCAGCAGCTTCTTCTGCTGTATAAACTTCTTTTTCTTCTACTTCTTCAACTACAGAAGATTCTATATTTAATTTTTCTTGAAGTGCAGGTACAATTGCTTCAAATAATGCTTTATCCCAAGGACGTTCTAAAATACGACCTCTTCTTAAATGCCACATTAAATGGTCATATACTTTTTGTTTTTCTTCATTTGTACTGGCTTCTTCAATTAATTCACCAATATCTGAACGAATTCCTGTAAATTTAGAAAATTTATCATTCAATTCTTGAATAGTCATATCTAAAAAAATTAATATATTTATATTATATATAAAAATAAATAAAAAATAGAGAGTTTAATAACCCTCTATTTATGAAGTTCTTTTATTTTTTCAAGTAATTCCTTTTCTTTATTATTTAATTTAGATGATATACTACGTTTAGGCATATCTATTGAAATGATATAAATATAATTTCCACCATTTATACCTTTATTATTTAATACAATTTGATCTCCTTCTTGTGATAATGGTTTTATTTCTATTGTATTTTTTTCATTATTTGGTAATATAACATCTAATTTTGTACCAAGTATACAATCATAATATGGTACTTTTATTTTTTCATAAACCGTATTACCTTGAACAGCATATTTAGAAGTATCGATATTATAAATAATTTGAATTAATAAATCACCGTTTAATCCATGTGGATCTTTAGATTCATAACCCATTCCAGTAAATTTCATTACATGACCATTTGCTGTAAATGGTTTAATATTTAAATTAACTTTACGTTTAATTCGTTTAATACCCGTACCATTACAATCTGGACACTTCTTTTTAATGATTTTACCAGTACCATGACAATATGGACAATTAGACTGTTGTGTCATCATTCCAAAAGTTGTACGTTGTGTAGTTGTTATTACACCCGTACCATGACAATGACTACATATTTCAGATTCACCACCTGTACCATTACAAGATGTACAACGCCCATTAACTTCAATTTCAAATTTAGTATTAAGGCCATTAAATATTTCGTTAATACCTATTTCATATTGAGTTTGTACAGTTTGTCCTGGTTGTGGTCCTCTGTTTTGTCGTCTTCCGCCTCCAAAGAAATCATTAAACATACTACCTCCCATATGTTTCATAATATCTTCAAAACCATCAAAACCATCAAATCCACTACTTTGACTCATTTGATCCCAATTTTCACCAAATTGATCATAACGAGCTCTTTTGTCAGGATCTTTAAGACATTCATATGCTTCGGCAATAAGCTTAAATTGTTCTTCGGCATTTTTCTTTTCTGCATCAGACTTATCTTGCCATTTATCTGGATGCCATTCTACTGATTTTTTACGAAAAGCTTTCTTTAACTGAGCTTCATTACAATTTTTATCAACACCTAATATCTTATAATAATCTTTAGCCATAAAATAATTTAAATAAAAGGAGGATAGGATCCTATCCTCCTTATTAAATTTAATAAATTTTATTCAATTTCAATTGTTCTAGATTTAATTTGTTTTGGTTCTTCATTTTTCTTTGGTAATGTAATAACAAGAACTCCATCATTATTCTTAGCATTGATTTGTTCTTCAATTACATTTTCAGGAAGATTCCAAGACTCGTGATACGTAGATTTTGACCATTGATGTACATGATACTTTTGATCGTCATCTTTATTTTCTTTAGATTCAGAAATCATCGATACATAAAGTACACCATCTTCAATCGTAATCTTTGTCTCATCTTTTGTAAATCCAGGGTTGGCAATTTCTATTTCATACGCTTTATCAGTTTCCTTAATATTTACTTTAGGGGAATTGGTAAAAGTCTTAGAAATTCCAAAGAATGGATCTTTAAAATCATCAAACAAATCACCATTAAAACCAATCAAATTTGTTGGTTTAAAAAAACTTAAAGCATTTTTCATAATAATTACCTCCAATTTTATTGAATTTATTTATTTTAAGGACTCTACAAGAGAATCCTATTGAGAGTTTATATATTATTGTTGTGTTTGTGCTCCATTAAACATATCTCCAAATGGATTACTTGCACCTCCACCAAATGGATTACCTCCTGGTTGTCCTCCTTGAGCAGCTTGTTCTGCATAAATCTTCTGAACTACAGGATTCCATGCTTCTTCAAGAGCCTTTTGAGCTTCTTCAATTTTAAGCATTGCATCTTCCTTGTTTTCAGCATTTTGATATTCCTTAAGAAGTGACTCAAGATTATCCTTAGCTGGAACAATATTATTTCTATCTTCCTCAGTAATCTTATCCTTCATATTTTCATCATTAAGCATTTGATCAATTGAATTAACCAACATTTGAGACATATTAAGCTTATTCATTTGCTCTTCTCTCTTTTGATCTTCTTCCTTATGTGCTTCTGCATCTGCTTTCATAGCTTCAATTTCAGCATCAGAAAGATTAGAATTAGAGATAGTAATCTTTTGTTCCTTACCTGTACCTTTATCTTTAGCAGATACATTTAATACACCATTAGCATCTATATCAAATGATACTTCAATTTGTGGAACACCTGCCTTAGCTGGTGCAATACCTTCAAGATTAAATGTACCAATAGTCTTACAATCCTTTGCATATGTACGTTCACCTTGAAGAACTACTATTGTAACAGCTGATTGATTATCAACGGCTGTAGTAAATGTTTGGCTCTTCTTACAAGGTATTGTTGTTTGAGCTTCAATAATCTTAGCCATACGACCCATAGGATCAAATTGATTATGTGCTTCAATACCCATAGAAATAGGTGTTACATCAAGAAGTACAATATCACCTACACCTTCTTCCTTATTAAGAATAGCACCTTGAATAGCTGCACCAATTGCAACAACCTCATCCGGATTAACTCCCTTAGATGGTTCCTTACCAAAGAAATTCTTAACAGCCTCTTGTACTGCAGGAATACGAGTAGAACCACCAACAAGAATTACTTCATCAATATCACTTGTTGAAAGTTTAGCTTGTTCAAGTGTAGTACGACATGGTTCAATTGTTCTCTTAATAATTGAATCAATAAGTTGTTCAAATTTAGCACGAGTAAGTGTCATTACTAAATGTTGAGGACCTTCGCTATTAGCAGTAATATAAGGAAGATTAATCTCTGTTGATGATGAAGATGAAAGCTCAATTTTTGCTTTCTCAGCAGCTTCCTTTACACGTTGCATTGCCATAGCATCCTTTGTCAAATCAATTCCTTTATCCTTCTTAAACTCATCAGTAAGATACTTAATAATCTCATTATCAATATCATCACCACCAAGATGAGTATCACCACCTGTTGCTAATACTTCAAATACACCAGATCCAAAATCAAGAATAGATACGTCATGAGTACCACCACCGAAGTCAAATACAACAATCTTCATATCCTTATCAGACTTATCAACACCATATGCAAGTGCTGCAGCTGTAGGCTCATTTACAATACGTTTTACTTCAAGACCAGCAATCTTACCAGCCTCAATAGTAGCTTGACGTTGTCTATCATCAAAATAAGCAGGTACAGTAACAACTGCCTCGGTAACTTCTGTTCCAAGGAAATCTTCTGCTGTCTTTTTCATTTTACCTAGAATAATAGAAGAAATTTCTTGAGGTGTATATTTCTTACCATCAATATTTACTTTAGGAAGATTGTTATCATTAACAAGATCATAAGGAACATTCTTATCCTCTGTCTTTAATTTATCATAATCCATACCCATATAACGTTTAATTGAATAAACTGTATTCTTTGGGTTTGTAATTGCTTGACGCTTAGCAGGATCACCTACTTTACGTTCACCATCTTTTGTAAAACCAACTACTGAAGGAGTAGTACGCTTACCTTCTGAATTTGTAATAACTTGTGATTCACCACCTTCAAATACGGCTACACATGAATTTGTGGTACCGAGATCGATACCGATAATCTTTTTGTTGCTCATAATTATTATGTTTATATATTTTTAGTTGCTCCATAGAGGATTTTCCCCTATGTTTATTTTAAAATAGTTATTTACAATTTAATAATAAAATTATTATTGAATTTTATAAATATTTTCGTAAGAAAGTGAAATAATATACATAGGAATTTTATTTCCTATATTATAATCTAATTTTATTTCAGCTTTATCTTTAAGATGACATTCTTCAAATTCAAAATTACAATTTATATTTCCAAATTTATCGCATAATATAATTTGAAAACCTTCTTTTACTAATTCTTCTGTAATTAAATCGACTGTATTTTGATTTTCAGAATAATTTACTACATTTTGTTTAGACCAATCTTGACATGTAAGATAAATTTCTTTTCGATCATGTCCAAATGCTATACTTGAAATACATTCAGATAATATTCTTAATTTTTTAAATTGAAAATCAAATAAATCATTACGTTGTATTTCTTCTCTTATTCCTTCAATAGTTGCAAACGCTTTATTCATAAACACATTTATTATTTTCTTGTCTTTTTTCAATATAAGGAAAATCCATATATATTAAAGGCATATCTTTTAATTGATATTCACTAAGAATATCATTATCTGTAAATTTAATTTCACATAAATTAGATTCATAATCAGGACCAAATGGATTACTTGTATCAACTAAATATCCAAAATGAGTAAAATCCGATATACCAGCATTTTCTGCCTTTACTACAACTAAACCAAAAAACTTAACTATTCTTTGTATTGATACGCAAAAATATGAAATATTAGAATTTAATACATAATATTTATTAGGTTCCGGTTTCATTTTTCTTTATAAATTTATTTTTCAAATATATCATCAATCGTTTTCCTAAACTATACCCTGTTTTTGCCATTTGAACTTTATCTGTCACTTGATTATATGTCCAAACAATAAAACCACCTAAACAAAAACCTAATATAAAAACTAATATATAATATAATATTTCCATTATTTATTCTTATTTAATTTTCTACGTTTAATTTCTTCTTCTACCTGATTATAAAAGAATTTAAGTTCTTGAATATATTTTGTCATGTTACCTAAATGTCCTTCATTATAAAGTTTTTCTAATTCATCGTCTTTTAATATTGATAATGGGAATTCGTGCCATGATCTTCTAGATTCACTATTACGTTTACCCTCTTTAAACTCTTTTTGTGTAACATTTGGATCATTTTCAAGATTAGGACGCCATGACATATAATTTTTATCAAGATATTTTGTCCATTCTTTCCAATCTTTATAATAATTTACATTCTTAGTTCCTTTTAGTTTATTAAGCCACCAGTTACACATTTCATCAAGTTGCATATATAAACCAACAGAAGGTTCTTTTAACCATTTAGGTGTAACTCCTGTTAATTCTGGAAGTAACATAATAATATTATCAGGTTCATCTTCTAAAACCTTTATAATACATTGTATTGCTTCTTTCTTGTTTTTCTTACACCAAATCTCTAATTCAATTAATTTATCATTTATAAAATTAGGTCCAACTGATTGAAATATATAACTATAATACCAATTTTTATATAATTCTAAAAATTCTTTATTCATAAAACATTATATTGATAATAAAATCGTTTGTGTGCCATTCATAGCTAACATATCTAAATCTTTTTTAGACATATTATTAAGCATTTCTTTATTCATGTCCCAAAATGCTTTCTTATATTCATCACTATATTTTATAAATGTTAATACCGAATCTGTACATGCTTGCCATTGTCCATAAGGAATTGATCTTAATACACCATCAGCATTTAAATGAAAATCATCAATTTCTATATTATATTTTTTGCAAAAATTAATAATTTCATCTACTAATTTATGATGAAGATTTCTAAATGCACTATTTATCTCATCATCTTGACATTCTTGATATGGATATTTCTTATTCTTTTGTTCCATTATTAATTTGTATTAGAATTTATCGAGTTTCATAAAATATAACTGTACCTTCAAGTGCACCATATAATGAACTTTCCTTGAATACTTTAACTTTAGGAATATAATTAGAATCCATTGGTTCTACTAAATACCATAAATTATCTTCTTTCCAAGTAGCTTCTACGAGTTTTTCACCTGGTTCCAAATGAATTTTAGAAGTTCCTCCAAAATTACGTGTAACCATCTGATCACATGATGTCAAACATAAAACAGTAAATAAAATAAATAAAATCCTTTTCATATAATTTAATTTTTATAAATATACCACCACATAAATTCTAATATATATCCGTTATAAAAGTACCACGTTTTAAAATGTCGGTACATTCCTATTTCATATTTTCCAATTATAAAACTAAATAAAGTATCAAGCATGTTTTAAATAATCATAAATTAATTTCCAATCTGTTTCAGGTTCAAATCCAAATTTATCATCAATACCAACATTAAAATAATATTTAGATGATAAATCAAGAGTTTCTGGATCTGTAGGTTGTCGTTCAACTTCTAAATTTTCATTCACATAATCAAAATAAATGTCGTTCTGTAAAAATACTTTAGTATAATTAAAAATTGCAATATATGTTGAACTAGTCCAAAGTATTAATTTAATTTTTGGATTTTTTGTTAATATTTGTAATACTTCCTTTGCCCAAGGATAAAATTCATATTTCTCTTCATTTAAATAACTTGGTTTAAAAATTGTACCATGAACATCTATAAGAATATAAATATAATCCCAATTCTTTTCTTCAGCACGTTTAAATGCATTATCAAAAACTTTATTTATGTTCATATATTAAAACAATTAAACAAATAATACTTGCATAAAAAATATTTAATAAATAAATCATAATTATTTAATTAATCTATCTGGATGAATAGAATTATTACATTCTACAGCAGAAATTTCTCCTTTAAGATATTTCCAACAATACCAATATTTCTTAAGACGTTTTTGTTCATAATCACCAAACTTATTAAGACGTTTGATGTCCATATTATCTTCTAAATCATAAATCTTTACAAGAGTAGCTAAATCATTTTTTCTAACTCTTTCGATAAAATCAAAATATTTAATTTCTTCTTTACGTCTTGTTATTGCATTAACAGCAACAATAATTTCACCATCAAATTCTTTTTCTCGAAGATCATCAAGAGTAATTTCAGTATCTTCTACAATATCATGAAGAAGAGCTACAACACATGCCTTTTCATAAAACATCGATAATGTTGATTCTGGATCAGAACATTTTCGATTTTTTTCTTCGTCAATTGATGAAAAAACTCTTAACAAATGCCCAATATAAGGATTACCACCTTTATCAACTTTATCTTTAAAAGCTTTATTTATCATATCATAGGCTATATGCCATTGATTTTTAATTCTTTGAATTTCACTATTCATATTTATAAAATTTACATTAATAATATAGTAAATTAATTAAAAAATTCAATTTTTAAATCCTATTCGATGTAAATTACAACCTACAAAATTTCCTAATACACACATTCCATAATTAGAAAATACTTGTGATCCAATTGGATCATTATACTTTGTGTTTGAAGCCATGATATAATATGCATCGGCTATAGAGTGATAAAATCCTGCTAATATAAAAACAGGTACAGCAAATAATAAAGGTAACCATCTATTTTCTCTTGCAAATTTAACGGCAGTTGTCATTAAAAATCCACAAAATATAGCTCTTATAAAAGCTTGCCAAATATTAACATTTGCTCTTGATTGAACAATAACCTGTGCTTTATCTATTAGTTCTGGTATAGCATATGTTGAAATTTCAGATGTAATATAACAACCAGCAATATTACCAACTAACACATACCAAATTAATATTGGAAGATCTTTCCATTCATTAATAAATCCAGATGTACCTGTATAAAGAGCATATTTATAATGTACTACTGTTATAAGTCCAAACGTAAATAATATAGCTCCTAATGGACCACCTCCAACCATTAAATTAACAATACATCCAATTGATATACAAATACCTGCTAATATAGAACTAAATGAATATGCAAATCCATCAGATAAATTATTATAAACATTTAAATTAGTAATCATATTATATGAAATATTTTTAAATTTGTTTCAATATCTTTTTCAATTTGTTTTAATCGATCATCAATATCCATCCAAAAGTGTGATCCACAAAAGTCATTATATAATGGATTTCTCAAAAAATCTGTTTTCTTTCTAATTCTTTTTATATCATTTAGTACTTTGACATCTGTTATTTTATATTTCATATTTTTCATGAAATTTTTTGAATACGTCTAAAAAGTCCATACTAAAGAATCTAATAACATCATGTACAAATTCATCATCAATTGCATCATCACTCATTGCTCCTGAAAATGCACCAGCAATAGCAGCTTCAGTATCAGCATCACCCCCAAGACTTACTGCTTTACGAATACAATCAATATAATTCTTAGAATCAAACCAACAAATTAATGCAGCGGGTACTGAATTTGGACATGTACATTCAAATTTATGGGTTTTATATAATGAATTATAACTTCTTTCAACATTATATCCGAAATTTTCATAAACCCATCTCTTAATATATTTCTTACTCTTTCCTTCACGAATTAAATATATAACGGCAGCCACACATTGAGCTCCCTTGATACCTTCTTCATGATTATGTGTTACTTCAGCTGTTATTTTTGCCAACTTTAAGGCTTCATCTAGTGATTTAGCATACCAACCAACAGGAATAACACGCATTGCAGAACCATTACCATAAGAATTATATGGCTCTCTTTGTTTCTCTCGAATCCATGTTTTAAAAGTTGTTGCTAATCCATAATTAAACATACCATAATTAAACTTATTACACCAATAATGAAGTTTATCAATATATTCATCATGTGTATGTTTAGTATTCATCAACCAATCAGCTGTTGCAATAATGGCTACTGAGTCATCTGATGCATTTGCTCTATCATAAATAAGATTAAAATTATAATCTCTGGTCTTTTTGATTTCATAGGAAAGACCAATACTTGAACCTACAATTGCTCCAATTATACCTTTCATAATTAATATTATTTAATTAAATATATTAGTGTTAATTATTTTTTCATTATTTTCTTTTTTTAGTTTATCTTCAATATTGTCCGTTAAATAACCTAAACATTCTTCATATGTTTGAAATCGATATACATATTCTATTGAACCATATCCATAATCAATATAATCATAGACATAATCTTTCCAAATTTTAAAGAAAAATAGATTTAAAAAACAATATTGGGCATGATATTCTTTATGTCCATCACCAAATGTTTTTTCAACTATTCGATATTCCTTATTATGTATTTTCATTTTAATGTTTATATTCTATATTATATCTTATGTTATCTTCAACTCCTTTCCAATTTTGAGGATTTTCTTTTATATCTTTTATACGATCTTTAATCCATTTTTGATAATGATAATAAATAGGCATACTTAAATTTGTTCCAACTAATTTTTTAGTTTCATTATTATAAGGAAGAATATTATAATAAATTGGTTTAACATCTGATTGAGATATTGTCATTAAACGCTTTTCATACCAATCAGATTCATTAGTCCATCCTGCAGCAAAATCACATTTCCAATAATTTGTTCCTTCTAATCCAGAACCATTCCGTATAAGTATTTTATCAAAATCTTTTATTTGTTCTGGACCTATTTCTTTAGATATTAATTCATATTTGTTATCATCATAATCAATAAATTTATATCCATTATTATATCCATCATCAAAGAAATATTCTGTCCAATAATATTCTTCATCCCATCTACCGCTTCTATCAATTTCGCGTTTTCTTATAATATTACAAATACGACCAACTATTTGATTATTTTCAATTGATCGTACTATATCTCCTATTTGAAATTTATCATCTCTATAATCCATAATTTATATATATCTTTTATCTGTTTCATTAAATATTGGTTTAACATTTTTTATATTTACCATTTTACAAAATTTTCCAAATGTATTATATAATTGTATCTTTGGTAAAAATGAATTAATAATTAAACAATAATATATCTTTCCTTGATGTTTTACTAATTTAAATTCATTACCATTTTTATCTTGAATTGATATTGAATTATCATCAGGTAATGTTTTTAATATTTTTGTTGATTCTTTTATATAATGAGATGGTAACATACTAAGCATGGCTGCATGTTCATTAATGTCTTTATTTACTAATGCTCTTGCTTTATATTTTTTACCGTTATGTTCCCATTCTTCATCAATTTCAGCAAATTGTTTATTTACAATCATACATGCATTTTTATAAGTTATAACTGTCATATTTGTGTCATCATAAGAATAAAGACGACGATCATCCCCATTATTCCATGGAGATAATTGTAACAAATATTCATCCATAACTTTATATATATTGCCAGTATATGATTGTAAATATTTATCTTGATTCATAAAAACAATTTTAATATAATAATTTGAATATAGTAAAATATATTTCTTAAATTAAAATAGAAATTCAATTATAGAAATTATTTTTAATAAATAAATATTTATGCATTATGGTTCGTGAACATGATGAAATATTTCCAGAAATACAACCAATTTCAAATTTAGATTTGCAAGCAGTTGGAAATAGTATTGATTTAAATAACATAAATAAAAAAATAGTTAATTCAGTTGAATGTCAACAACAAGTATAAAATTATTTGAACATAATTCTTCAAGACTTTTATTTGTAGATAATCAAGAACCTGATTTTAAATTAGATTTAGTAGAATTAGAACAAGATTCCGAAGAAAAAGATAAATGTAATTGTGATGATCCAAAATTCTTATTAGGAAAACTTAATAATTACATTTGGCTTTTAGAAGATTCTAGTACATATGATACTAATCATACACATCAAGCAAATATTAATCATACAGATCAATTAAATAATACCGAAACATTATTTAATGTAAATCGTATTATGGAATATAGTGAAGAATGTGATCGACTTTATACTGCTCATGGTGGTGGTCTTAAGTTTGTATTATTAGATTCTCCATCAGAAGATCAAATTATTGAATTATTTATAAAATACGAAAGAACATTACCAGGTATAGAGAAATTTACTGATTTACAAAATACTTCTACAGGCGAAATATATCCTGCATGTTTAGTATTTTATAAATATAACAATAATAATCAATTACAAATGTTTCAAGTTGTCCAATTGGTTGCAGGATTAAATGTTATAGATAGTAACACTTTACAACCAATGAATAATGTTAATTATTGTTCAATACATGTAAAAGGTGTTGATATTAATTTTAATCGATTAAAATTTACTTATTCAATTGAAGCCAATAATACTAATGATATAAAAATTAGTTTTATAGGTACAAATTCATTATTTACTAATCCATCATCAGGTAATTATGGAAAATTTATTAGTAAAAGATATTATGAAAATAATGATAATTATGTAGAACCTGGTGTTTTTTTAATACAAGCTCCTAAAAATAGATCTTGGATATGCTATAGAATACATTACGGATCAATGTATGATTATGGTTCATCTGTTAATTTAATATATGGATCAAATATAACAACAACATCAACGGAATATGAAGCTAAATATAAAGATAATTGTAAATGTTTATATTTAAATAATTCATCATTAAATGGATATAATGGAACATTAGAAAATAATAAATATATTTATGAAATTAATATTGATAGAAATAGTGATAAACAATTTTTTACATTAATGATTCCAAATATATTTAATAATTATAATTCTTTAGAATATTTTGATAATAATGGTAACATAGTATCTAATTATATGGATTTAGGAGCAAATGAATTCATTGAAGAAAATATATATAATGAATTAGATGGAATGTTTTATAAATTAATATCTATTCCAATAGTACGCTCTTATTGTAAAATATATAAGATTAAATTAACATATTAAGGTATAATGACTCTAGACATTTTTAATAATAATATAAGACTTGAATATTCAGTTGGTGCAACAGTAATAATGTTTTCATTAATAGATATAAGTTCAAATAAATCTGTACTTACATCTACTAATGTTTCTAAGATCATAATTGAATATGATTATAATGACGATAATATTAATACTTATGAACAAGAATTATCGTTTCATTGTAATTCATGTTTGATAATATTAACTGGGCTCCAAGAAAATACAAATATTAATTTTAGAGTATATATATCTTATGAAGAAAATAATTCTGAGATATATAGGGTAGCTATAACAGATATTATTAATGAACATACATTACCATTAGGAAATATAACATACACAATTTTAGAAAGAGATTCTCTTCAAAGTAATATTGTAAATCAATTAACATCAACAATGGATAATATTATAAGTTATATTAATAATTTAGGAACATATGTTGATGAATCTTTTGATGATTATGCGCAGTATGCAAAAAATATACCAGTAAAATATAATTCGACAATTGCAACAGCTGATGCAATGTATTATAAATATTATGAAGAAGAATGTTTTGGTAGAGTACGTACATCTGGTGGTTCTTATTTTAAAAATGATGTAATGTATCATGAATTAAGACACAGATATGGTATTAGTCATATTGGAACAATTTTTTCAAGAAATGATGATTATAATTCATCATTATTTAATTTTGTTGAAGATAAATTTATTATATTACATAATGCATTAAAATTTGAAAGTGGTAGAGATGATGCTAAAGTTTGGATATTTGGAGCACATTCAAATATTCTTGAAGGACAATATACTAATGAAGGAGATTATAATTATTTAGCAGCTAATTATATTAAAGCACTTGCATGGTATACATGTCATAATGCAAATGATAATGATACATCTAAAATACGAGTTATAGCTCCTGTTAATTTATCTATAATTAATAATGAAAATAAATCACAAGAAACTTATTATAATATCACATTTAATACTGCAAATTGTTCAGCTACAATTAGTCATAACAGTGCTAAAGCTGGTGAAACAATCACAATCACAAATATAATACCTAATCAAGGTTATAAATATGTTGGGACATCATGGAATATAAATGGTATAGAACAAATTGATGGTGGTATACCTAATAAAAATGGTATTGTAGAATTTTTAAGATTTATAATGCCTAATAGTGATATTACAATAACATGTGTTTGTATATTAGAAGAACAAGAAGAAATTGAACAAGAAGTTAATACAGGATATTATATAAGATTACATCAAGATCATAGTACAGGACAATTAAATAAAGATAAAGCTAAAGCCGGTGAACAAATAATTATTTCAAATATTAATCCAATTGATGGTTATAAAATTTTAAATATCTTTATTACATCATATAATCAAACAATATCATATACATATGAAAATAATGTATTGATATTTATTATGCCTGAAGGAGATTGTGATGTGCGTTTTATTTATCAAGAATTAGTTGAATCAACTATTATTAATACATCTGAAAATAAATTACATTTTAATTCTGATTATAGTTCTATTAATACAAAATTAAAAACAATATTTTTAGGTCCGTATCAATATTTATATGAATATTTAAAAAATGGAGAAGATTTTAATGATATTGGATGTAATAGTAATTTTGTAATATTACGTAATTTTGATATAATTAATGATATTGTATATGATAAAGATATATTTTTTATTGAACAATCAGTTTACGATAAATTTATTAATACTTATGCAGATGATTTAATTGTTTATCCATTATATAAAAATGGTAGTTTATTTTTTAGTAATATTTATGGATATTTTATTAAATATAATATTAATTTAAATGATGTTACTTATAAAATTTATACCGAATCATCTAATGAAAATACTGCTAGTGAAGCAAATATATTATGTGATAAATTACGTATATATAATCCAGTAGTAAATAAAAATTTGGATTTTATTATTTATGTTGATAATTATATTAATAATATTCATTTTCATTATTTTTGTAATTTAAATAAAAACTTCAATAAAAAATATACAGGAGAAATTAAAGTAAATAATAATCGTTATATTGAATATATTGAAATAAATATACCGAATATTAAAAAATTATTTGATGAAGATAATAAATATTTTATATTTGAAGACATTAATAAAATATCTTTTGAAAAGGATTTTTCATTAGAAAAATTTTTTAATAAAAGTACAAAGAAATATGATAATAAACTTTATTTATCTAAAATAATTAATCCATTTATAATTGATAAAATAAATAATGATGATCAAACAATTTTTATTAAAACATATATTGATGATAAATATTTTAAATATAATAATAATTTTATTAATACATCATTAAATATTACATTATATCCATATCAAGGTATTTCAAATGGTTTATATTTATTACATGATATTATTAATTCATCATCTACATTTATATCATATGAAAATTATTTTAGATTAAGTTCAAGATTAGGATTTGATAATGGAATTATATCATTAATCAATGAATTCGAATTTCCTAATAAACATAAATCAAATTTATCAAAATCAAATAAATATGAATATTCATTTAATAATTCATTTATAGAATATTCAAATAAAATAAATGAAGATTCTAACCAAACAAACATTTTAGAAAACATTAATGAAGATGAAGATATAGAAGATAAACAAGTAACAGAATATTATAATACATATTATTTACATGAAAATTTAGATGCATTAGAAGATTTACGAGATGAATATGATGAAGACTTAGATGTGGAAGAAATTCGTTCAACTGGATTTGTAATTCAATTTGCAAATGATTTGAATTTTACAGATATCATATTTGAATCAGTAATTAATACAGATAGTTTAAATGAAGAAGGACAATCTACAAATGATAACTTTATATATGATTTTAGTTTTTCATTAAATTCAATGGTTGATTCTTGGAGTCAATTAAATGATATACTTATTGTTAGAGCAAAATTTATTGATAAAAGATTAAATAATGTAATAATTGGTAATAATGTAGTTATTAATAAAGAATGGTTTAAATATTTTATTAATGATACATCTGATTATATTATACAATTTAATAAGACAAATAATTTAATTACAAATAAATTTATGGATATTAATCAAGGATATAATTTTATAGATAATATTAATTGTACTGTTATTGAAGATAAACAAACAAATGTTAGTGTATCAAATAATATTGTTAACACAAAAATGATATACAAACCAATATTTTATAAAGTGCAAGATTTACAAACAATTAGACTTCGTCAAGGTATGACTCAAAATATTGGTATTAACATGAATGAATTTATTAATAAAGTAAATACATTTATATTAAATATTGGAGATCAAACAATTAAAGAATCTTCTCGTAATGATGTATTTGTAATATTTTCAATAAATGCAAATAATATTGAAGATAATACAGGATATTATAATATTATGAATGAAGATTTTGAATATATTTCATCGGGTAATTTTATTAAATATTAATTATGATAGACTTAGCTATAGATAATAGAGTATATATTAATGATGATTTAGATGAAGCATTACAAGAATTAGATATATTATTTAATACTGAAAATACGGAATTAATTGGAGATACTGATTTTGGTGTAAATATTGAACAATTTTTATGGACATTAACACCTATGACAGATTCATTAAAAAGTTATATATCTAATAAGCTTCATGAATGTACATATTTACAAAAATTTAATTATAGTATTGATGTAAAATATTATGAAGGAGATTTTAGAAGTATGTATCATTTGATTATTAATATATATTTAAATGATCATCAAAAAATTAAAAAAGAATATAATTTTAAATAATGAAACTATTTAATTTAACTGAAACTAATTTTGAGAATTTTGATAATACTATTAATAATTATTTAAATAAGGTATTTTTAGGATTAGGTATACAAAATTCTAAATTTCAATTATTTACTATTATTTTTAATGCTATTAAAGGTATTATGCAAAATATAATGGTATATATTGAAGATGCATTTACTGAACAAAATATTGAGACTGCTGTTAGACAAAAATCAATATATTCATTAGCAAAATTATCTGGATATGAGCCATTTTATGGTACTGCAGCAACAGGTATATTAAAAGCTTCATTAATTAGCAGTACTAATTTATCTCAAGAAATTAAGAAAATATATATTAATAATCATTCAACAATACAATGTATAAATAATGGTTTTAATTATATATTATATCTTCAAACAGATAGATATGTATTTGATGTTGAAAAACCTTTAGTTGATTATGATTTTAGAATTATACAAGGATTTTTTAATGAAGCTAATTATACTAGTAATGGAGAAGAATTAGAAACAATTCATTTAACAATTAATGGCATGTTTGATAAAAATTATATTAAAGTATATGTTAATAATGTTGAATGGCAACCAGTTTCTAATTTATATGATATGACAGAAAATGGCAAAGAATATATAATTAGTGTTGGATTTGATAATGAATTAGATATTACATTTGGAAATGGAATTTATGGAAAAGTTCCAAGTAATGGTGATAATATTAAAGTTGAATATATTGTTCATAATGGTACAAATGGAAATATTAGTAACTTATCAGATATTCAATTTAAATTTATTACTAATGGGGTTGATTTTTATGGAAATTCAATAGATTTAAATAATTATATTAAATTAGATTTAGAAGCATTTGTTAGTGGAGGAACTAATTCAGATACTATTTATGATGTTAAAAACATGATTGGATATAATTCTAGAAGTAATGTTTTGGCTTCTATTGATAATTATATATTATTCTTAAAACATTTTTCATTTTTAGGTAATTTTAATATATGGGCCGAAGATAATTCAAACACATTGGTAATTAACGGTATTACAAATGTATTAAATGATATTACAGATATAAATGAATATAAAAATATACAAGATAAAGAATTACTTTTAACAGATGAACAAAAATCTAATATAATGACAGTATTAGAGAATTCATCAAATACTTTTGCTGGTGTTAATATTAGTTTCTTAGATCCAATAATTTGTAAATATGCTGTTATGTATTATGTACAAACAGATGATCCTTTTTATAGAGATATTGTTAAAAATAATTTAGAAATATATACATTAGAATATTTTTCAAAATATAACTTTAATGTTACATTTATATCTAAATCAGATATATTAAAGTATATATTAGATAATGTATCACATATTAAATCAATTAATATCGAAATAATTTCTGAAATCAATGAAAATGCATATGGTAGTATAGATCATTCATATTATAAATATACAACTTATGTTTATAATAATAAAGTAAAATATAAAACAACAAAATATTTTTATGAAGATGGACAACATTTAGGACTTGATGAATTAGGAAATATCTCATTAGATAGTAATATTTATCTTCCATTATTACAAGGCAATTTTAAATATTATCCTAATAAATCAAATGGAGATACATCAAATATAACAGTAGATGCCGTAAATGTTATTTTTATATAAATAAATTAATAAATAATGAAAGATATTTATAATTATATTTTTGAAAAATTACAAGTTAATTCAAAAACAAAAATCAATAATATAGATGATGTTTGTAAATACATTTATTATGATTTATGGGGATTTACAGATGAAGATGAAAAAATATTCCAATGTGTTAAAAATTGGGTTAAAAATAACGGACTAAATGACATTGATGATATTATTCCTGTTGCAGATGAAGAAACTTTAAATGAAATGGCAGATTTTATGGGTAATAAAATATTAAAATTATATAAATCAAATATTAATATGATTGAGAAAGCCCAAGATGAATTAGAAAAAGCTGAAAATATTTATGGTTATCATGAAAAGGGAGAACATATTGATATTATGTCAACTGATGATATGATTGCAATATTAGGTTCATATGGAGCATTATATTGTATTAAAAAATAATAAATAATAATAATTATGAACTTTTTAGAGTTTATTGAAAAAAGAAAATCTAATGAACAAAATAGAGTTATTATACAAGAAGAATTTAAAAATTCTGATTTAGGTAAAGCTAAAAAACTTATATTAAAAATGCTAAGAAAAAATACCGGTGAATTAATAGTTTCACTTGGTAATTTCGAACTTCAAATTGGTAAAGAAGATTGTACATCTGAATTATTTGTTTGTGCTAAATCTAAAAATCCAATTTGTTTTACATTAAATTGGTTAAATGATGGAAAATCATCTCAAATATATTCAATATCTTTCTTTAAAAGTATGAATGTATTTTTTGATGGGCGTGGTAAATCAGATTTAACAATTGAATCTTTTGGATGTTCGGTAGCTTATCTTATTCCGATTATATCTTATATTATAAATACTGGCGATTTTAATTTACAAAAAAATGATGCAACAAAATTCATAAAAGCATTATTTGGTGGTAAAGTTCAAGAAGGTTTAATGTATGAATGTTATATTGGTGCTTTAAAATATAATATTATTGAAAATGTAAAACAATCATTAGTAAAAGAAACATTTATAAAGAATATTAAAGAAAGTTCATATGAAGATTTATTAAAATGGAGAAATGAAAAACTTGATAAACTTAAAGACGCAATATCACATAAAAATGATTCTCCCGAAGCTAGTGAATTAAGTAATGCATTATTAAAAGAATATGATGAAATTAAAAAAGCAATAAAAGGAGGAGCTACATCTATTGAAGAAGTACAATTATCAATACAAAAATCAGTTAATGTTGTTGTTAAAGATCTTAAAGGTTCAGATAAAATTGAAGAAGAAATTGATAAAGCAAAAAAAGATCCTGAACAAGTATTTAAAGAAATGCGTAAATATGTAAAGATGGTAATAAAAGGAATTACACCATCGGTTATATTATGTGGAGCTCCAGGTGTTGGTAAAACGTTTAAAGTTAGACAAGAACTTAAAGCTGCAGGATATAATGAAGGTCATAATCTTTGTACTATTAAAGGTAAATGTACACCACGTGTTCTTTATACAACATTAATGGATTATAAAAATAAAGGAGATATTGTAGTAATCGATGATGCTGATGGATTAGTAGGTCCTAAAGCTCCAGAAGATTGTATTAATATTCTTAAAGCTGCATTAGATTCAACAGGTGATGAAGAAGGACGTTTAGTATCTTATGGAGTAGCCGGTATTATTCGAGACGAAGAAGGAATGGAATTACCTAAAAAATTCTATTATAATGGAGGATGTATTGTAATTACCAATTATAATGCTGGTCAATTAGATACAGCTTTAAGAGGTCGTTCATTTATACAAGATATTCATTTTAGTGTTGAAGAAGTTTTACAAATAATTAAGAAATTATTACCTGATCTTGATTCTGAACATCTTTCACCTAAAGCAAAAATGCAAGCTTATGATTATCTTGTAAAACTTAATGAACAAAAATCAAAAATGGAAATATCTTTACGTACATTTGGAATATGTGCAAAAATATTTGAAGCTTGCAACGAAGACCCAGATTTTACAGATGAAGATGCAGAATCTATGGTAACTGAACAAATGAAATTACAAGCCGATCGTGGTGGTAAAAAATATTAAAAATAACAATACTTAAATATATGAAAAGTTTATCTCAACAAGTTAATGAAGATTCTTATATTTCATTAGGTAATGTTTTAATAATTAATGAAGCTTGGGGTGCAAAAAAACATTACGCCGATGAATTAGAAAAAATCTTTAATGATTATGAAAAAAAGAAAAATCCAAAACCTAAAAAAAGTCCATTTGGAAGAGGAGGATTTAGACCAGGTCATTCTCCAGAAGAAGTATTAGCAAAATATCCAATGGAAATATTAATTGATAAAGCTGGATATAAACCAAAGGAAATTACTAAATTAGTATGGGGTCCTAAAGGACAAACCGAAAAGAAAGAATTTAGCAAAAATGATTATGGATATTTTATTGCACAAGAAATTGCAAGTGGTACTTTAACAAAAGATAAGATGCTTAAATGGTGGAATGAATATGAAGATAAAACTTCTAAAGCAAAATGGCATGATCCTAAATTTATAGCAAAACAAATTGACCCAGCAAAATGTTGGAATCCATATTATCCAAAAGATGATTCTATTGTTAATTCATTTACTACTAATCCTGCTAATATGGCTTATTATTTAAAAAATGGTAATGGATTGACATTTGATGAAAGAAAAGAACTTAGAGCATTTTTAGAAGATCCCGCAAATCAAGAAGAATTAAAAACAGCAATTAAAGGTGTTAAAAATTCAATTCTAAAGGCTCGTCCATCATTTAAAACAGGTGCAATTAATCATCTTAAATCAATTATTGATAAATGTGATTATTCTGGTGGTGATCTTCAAGATTTAATAGAAAAGGAATATAAAGATTCTCATAAATCATATTATCAAGGAGGTAATGATAAAGATTGTGAAGCTTCAGCAATAATTGGTCTTATTATGAAAGTTATTAATAAGATTTATGGATTTGAAGTTTGGTCAACAATTGGTTCAGATACAGATGAATATGAAAATGAAATTATTAGTGCACGTATTAATGGATTAAATAAAGATGATCAAACATATGAACAATTTGTTGATGATGCTGATGATTTGAAATTTACTATTAAAAAACTTGGTGTATCTAAGAAAAAAGAATCATCAACAGTACATAACTCTTCATTCACTTCTAATTATAATTATGATTTTGAAGTAATTTGTACAAAGAAAGATGAAGAGATATTCCATGAAACAATAACAGATGTTACAATTGGTTCATATTTCTTCTCAGGTGGATGGTAAATATATAATTATATATCAATAATATAAATTAAGACCAATAACGTTATTGGTCTTTTTATATTGTTTTAATTTAGATTTATTTTTAATAAATAAAAATGATACAAAATTTAGCATAAAACTAGTTCAATGATTAAAATATAATGATTAAATAATAAAATAAATGGATTTAAAGGGAGTTTTTCAAGTATTAATTGATAATTATGGTTTATATGGATTAATAATAGCAATATGTTTAGTTGCTATATGTGTTGCTATACCTATAATACTTAATAAGCAAAGTAAAAAAATGTCAACAGATTTTAATAAATTAGGTGTAGATTTATCTAATGCATTACAAAAACAAAATGATGGATTAATAAATAAATTAGCCGAAACACAAGATAAATTATTAGAAAATCAATTAAACTTAGTTAATACGTTAATTAATAAAAATAATATAATACATGAAAAGGATTTAGAGATAAGAGATGAAATTTCAATACCTATTCAAGCAAAAATAAATCATTTAAAAGATTTATATAGAGCTAGTAGAGTTTGTATATTTGAATTTCATAATTCTTTAAGTAATTTAAACGGACTTCCATTTAAATGGTATGATTTAATTTATGAAAGTATTGTTAAAGGTAAAGCATCTGTTACAGCAGAAACAAAAAATATGCCTTATAATATTATTTCTCCAATAATTATAGCAATCCAAAATGGTCAAACAAAAATATTTAATCGTGAAGACATAGAAAATTTCTATAATCAATCATCTGTATTATATGATCATTGTATAAATAAACATGACATTAAAAAATTAATTTGTTCACCAATTATGAATAGTGATAATAAATTAGTTGGAATGTTATCATTAGAATATTCATCGAATTTTACATTACCAGATAAACATATTGATTTAAATGATATAGAAAACGAAACAAAGATAATTGGAGCATTATTAGAATTAAATAAAAGAAAATAATAATATAATTTTATAATATTTATAAAGGATCTACTAATAGATCCTTTTTTATTTTATTTTTAATAAAACTATTTGTTTATTTATGAAAAGTTTAAATGGATTTATCTGTGAAAATAATGAACAATCTTCATTAGGTAAGAAAATTCTTAAATTAATAGATAATAATATTACACAAGCAATTATTAAAAGAACAGAGAATTGGGATGCTAATAAATTTGAATGGTCTAGAGATCCAATGTTCTTATTAATAACACCAGAAAAAACAAAAAAAGATAGTGAAGAAACATTTAGAGATCTTGAATGGGCAAGAGACAAATATATTGACTCATGGAAAGATAAAGTTAAAGGAACTATTGATAATTATAATGTTAAAAACGATAATGGTGAATATGAATATTGTGTATTAGGTATATTTGTAGATAGACAATTCTTCCCAATATCTTCATTAGATACTATGAATCAAATTATAGATTTATTACTTAAAAAATAATAGAGGCATAATATGGAAAATTTAGAGAACATAAAAAATAATAATCAAGATTTATAT
>Ga0326511_10000775_pt1 | contig 27833 bp, 26 predicted proteins | sample 0_2496_0518_D_FD_203701 | JGI IMG/M metagenome (GOLD analysis project Ga0326511, IMG submission 203701) | Bovine rumen microbial communities from UC Davis, California, United States - 0_2496_0518 | ecosystem: Host-associated > Mammals > Digestive system > Stomach > Rumen | place: USA...
TCAAAGTATTCAAAATTATGAAATATCCTTATCGCAATCGCAGAAAACGTCATCTTCTACGCTTAAATCTTATTTGTGGTATCATTAATTTTGAGATTTAATTTTAGTTTCCGAGGAAGTCTATTGAGTGTCGTCACGCTTGAAATAGGGGATTTCTGCATAATATTCTTGATTGTTATAGCAATAAACAGTGGTTCTCATTTCCGTGTTCATGCCTTCAGGAACAGAATTGAATCCCATTCGATAATCTGGCTTTGCAAGACGGTCAACTTCGGAAGGCGTTATCATACCTTCATTGAAGTAAAGCCCTGCAATCAATTCTTTGATTTCGTCCGTTGACAATCCCTGAATCTGAATTTCCGTACCCCATCCATTATTGAAATCCACATAAACATAGCAGTGACTTCTTTCAATGATATGACCGCTCCCATCATCAGCATAGCAGTATACAACAGAATAGCCGTTGTCAAGTGTACCCTGTTCCATGACAGGGGCTTGATAGCTGGATACAAGCTCTTCACGTTTCATCAATTCCATAAGAACAGATTTATGCTCATTGCTGGTGCTGGTGAGTAAATCTTTGGCAATGTAGTAAGTTTCATTGGTGGAGGCATCTGTATACAGGGAAGTAATCACATCAGATTTCATGTTTGGGGGAACTAAATTAAAGCCGATTGTATAAATGGGAATACTTTCTTCTTGGTCGATATTTTCGGCAACGGCTAAATTTTCACCATCTGCCAAAGATGCAGGGTTAATTTGTGAGGGCTGTTCGGGAGCTGTCAATCTGGATTGTGTCATATTGTGAATGGCAACCGGACTCACGGCAACCAGACAACAAGCGACAGCAATCGCCCAAAATCCAGCGTTAAAGCGTTTCTTTTCGGTTTTCATGTTGACCATCCTTTCTAATTCTCGGCGGTTACGGCGGTAGCGTTCGGAAAAGGGCGGTTCGGGTTTACTAGGGGAGAAAGCATCTTTTACAATTTTATCCCATTCGTGCTTGTTCATGAAATTCACTCCTTTGTCATGCGTTTTCTGGCACGTTCAAACCGTTTTCTGACGGTGCTTTCTTTCATATTGAGTTCGTTTGCAATCGCCCCGAACGGCATACCTCGTTCACAGTGCAACAGTACAATATTTTTGTCAGTCTCGTTCAGTCGGCTGAGAAGTTCATTAATTTTCTCACTGAGAGAGAAACGTTTCTGCCGTTCCTCAATTTCGTTCACGGGGTCGGGAATATGTGCAAATGTTTCCTCGAAATCGGCGGAAAACTCACGATTTCGGCTGTTTTTGCGATACTGATTGATAGCGACTGAACGAATGACTGCAATCATGTACTGTTTTGTTTCGGGGGAATCGGGTTCACCGATTTCATGAATATGCTTGATGATTTTGTAGAAAGCATCGGAAACGGCATCTTCTGCCTGTTCGTGCTGATGGAGGATTGCAAGGGCGATATAATACAGGGGCTTTTCGTACAGCCTGTACAGCTCGGCTAATTTCTCACGGTCATTCAATTGGATTCCCCCTTTCACATAGTTTTAGAACGTTCTATTTATTATAACATATCCCAAAGGCATTTTGTGACAGGGTTTCAAAAAAATTTCAGAAATTTTTTGCAACCCCTTGACAAAGCCGAAAAAATATGATAGAATAGTAATGTTGCTAGTGTAGCACAGCCGGTAGTGCAGCTCATTCGTAATGAGCAGGTCGCAAGTTCGAATCTTGTCACTAGCTTTATGGTGAAAGCAGGGCTACAGCATTTACTTTTTCTCAATATATAGCCAATTATTAAAATAAAGAAATTTGTGGCTAAAAATAGTGATAATTGAAGTGAATATTCAGCACAGACTAAAAAAGATGTTATTCGTAAAAATCCCGATTTTATGCCGTTAAATTCAAATTTCTTTTTATCAGGTAAACACTGTAACTTTGTATAGTAGCATAAATTCGCCTTTTATAAAAAATGCAACTTAAAAAGTAGCGATATATCGATAAAAAGTAAATGCTGTAGCTCTGGGAAACGCTTGTCATTCCGAACAGTGTCAAATTTGTGGGCTATATTGTCAGCGACTGTCCGAAATTGAAAAATGTCACCTGTCAGGATATTGTATTCACTCCCGAAATGCTGAAAAGACCGTGCCAAATTATTTACATGATTGTTCACAAAAAATTTGAGGAAAAAGTTGCCCCCGAAATCAAGTATGACATTCTCTATCAATTGCACCAAAAACACCCCAATGACATGAAGGTTGAAAACGCTATCAATTCTGCATTTGTTCAGATTATCAAGGAATTAACCACCGTCAAAAATATGGATTTGGTCGAAAAATATATCAATTCGTTCCCGAAATTTGTCACAGTGGAAACGATTGACGAAATGATTTTTCATGCGATTGATTCACAGGCTTATGAAATTCAATTGTTCCTGACCGATTACAAATACCAGAATTTCGACTTTCAAGCACCAGACTGGAAATTATAAAAAATCTCCGCCCATTGCACGAATCGCATTCAAAACGTGTGATTCATTGGTCATGCTGGTGAATGTCGCCCCATTGATGACGTACAGACTGTAGAATACATACGCATGGACTGTCACCAATACGGTCATAAGCGCAAACATCATGCGCTCAAATTGATTTTTCGGCATAAATTTCCTCCTTCTGACAACAAAAAAAACACCTGCATTCCATCCCTGCAAAAACCAAATCCGGACAGTACCGTAATCAGATTTATGTACAAAGATGTACCACGTGTGTCGTTGTCAATGCCTATTGAATTTTATCTTACAATGATATTATATCATAGTTTGATACGGATTGTCAATCCGTATTTCGTACAAAAATATTCCCCTGCATTCTGCAAAAAATCATTGAAAATGCAGGGCATGAAAGGAGTTATCATGTCCAAAACCGTCAAGAGGGGCTATGTTCCCACAGATACAAGGGATTTCGGGGAAAAACAGCTCCCTATCCTGAAAGCTTCCGCAGAGGAAGTCTATTATTTGCTAAATCGGGGGTACTCCGTCAAGAATGCGTCAACCTTTGTCGGGAATCATCATTTATTGTCCGAACGGCAGAGATTAGCCATTGCAAGAGCCATTTCACCAGAACAACAAATTCAAATTCGCAAGCAGAAACAACTTTCCGACAGCGATTTAAAAGGGAAAACCATTCACATTGATGGATTCAATACGATTATCACGCTGGAAATTGCCTTTTCAGAATCGTTATTATTGGATTGTATGGATGGGACAATTCGGGATTTAGCTGGACTGCGTGGCACTTATCGGCTTGTTGACAAGACGGACACTGCCTTGAATGCCATTCGTGAGACGCTCTCAAAATTGCAGATTGAAAAGGCGTTTTTCTACCTTGATGCACCTGTCTCCAATTCGGGCAGATTAGCACAGCGGATTTATGAACTGTTTGAGGGTGCGCCCTTTGCAGTCGAAACGAAAATTGAAAATGCCGTTGACTTCCTTCTGAAACAACAAGGGGGATATCTCATCACGGCGGATGCGATTATTTTAGACGAGTGCAAAAGCTGGTACAATCTCAACCGGAATATCATTGACAAGCATTTCCAGAACTATCCCTATGTGAAACTATTCTAACATATTAGCCCCCTGACGTAAAATCAGGGGGCTTTTTGTCAACTCACAGCATTTTTGGCGATTTTCATAATGGCATCAATTAAAACGGCTTGCCTGTCAGGTGGCAATTTTCCGACAGCCTTCACCATTGCCAGATAGGAGGAGCGTTTATTTTGGTTGATTTCACGAATGGTACTTTTTTCAGATGCACCAATCACGTCAAAAACAGAATCGACAAAAATTTTCCGTTCCTCGTCACTGAAATCAGCCAACCAGCCCGACAATGCTTTCTGAATGACTTCGCTTGTTTCCGTCAATTTTTCCGCAGGGACAAAGGAATTCCGCTGCACTTCCCAACTATAGGCGAAATGTTGCTTAATTCCTGTTGAACTGCTTTTGATGATTTGATGCTCCATGGAATTCGAAAGCAATAAGCCCACCACGGAAGATTCTGGAATAATCGAAATGGTTTTCGACATGATACTCTGATAGCCGTCAGTATTCACGATTTCTTCACGGAATCCGGGGGAATCGAATGAGTAAATATTCAGCATTTGCGAGCGTATTTCCGGCTTGCAGAATGCACTTGCATAAACTGCTAAATTTCCGCCTTTGGAATGTCCGCCAATTCGTAACTGTCGGGGAAATCTTGAAAAATGCTGATTGAGATAATTGACAGCGTAAAGTTGTGCGCCCGTCTGCTTGACAACCCCAAGCTCAAAATCCTCTTTCCATCCTACGATTGTACCATCTGTACCACGATAAGCAACAAATGCTGTACCATCTTCCAAAATACAGGTAATTGCAGAAAATTGCATTTCGTCTGTGGTCTGGTCAACATACCCTGTCAATTGTGTTCCTGAAAAGCGTGAGGATTCTGCCAGTTTTTGGAGCAGAATGCAGTCATGTGTAAAACTGAAAAACTTCGCATTTTCGGGTACTTTGTCGGGGTCAAAATGTTCATAAACATGGGGCATTTTCATTCTGATACTGAAATCAGTCGAAACAACCCCTTTCAAGGGAATGTATGCCATTTGTGCCAAAATTAAGCCGTCAACTTCGTTGAAAGGGTCAACGGAAAAGGGAATGTCACCTCTCCAGTTGATGTAGTCCAATATGTTCGCCATAAAATGCGCCTGCCTTTCGTGCATGATATTTTATTATAGCACATTCCGGAAAATTTTGCAAGGGGTTTTAGAAAAATTAAAGGGGGTATGGGGGAAAATTGCCCCTCAGTGCAAATGTCCCCCATTAAAATATATTTTAGTTGATTACTCCCTCACTTTTTGCCAATTTTGCAAGCTCCATAAACTCCTGACGGTAGCTGTCTTGAATATCCGTTTTTCCGCAGAGGTCAACAATCTGTTCATAGCTGGAAGTTCCGGCATAGCTTCTCTGACCGACTAACATACCAAATTCCGTCACGGCAGATGCAAAGGCGAGATTTTTTCCCATTTCGGAAGTATGGCAATCATTCGCCTTGATGGGGTATTCTTTCAATTGGCTGGTATCACCGTTGGGGGCTTTATAGCGCATAGAAATGGTCATCAGTTCGGATTCAATGGGGGTATCTTCGGAAGGCTGATATTTGAGCTGAATGTCACTGGTAGCAAGTTTCGCTTTATCCGTCAGTACCAGTTCATACAAGGCGGTGACGGTATGTCCAGCACCGATTTCGCCAGCATCCACAGAATCATCGTTGAAATCTTCCGCCTTCAAGGTGCGGTTCTCATAGCCAATTAAGCGGTAACTTTCCACCATTTCGGGGTTGAATTCGGTTTGCAGTTTCACGTCTTTTGCGACGGTGAAGAGCGTACCGCCCATTTCATGGAGTAATACTTTTTGGGCTTCCTGAATGCTGTCAATATAGGAGTAGTTGCCGTTGCCATTGTCGGCAAGGGCTTCGAGGCGGTCATCTTTGAGGTTGCCAGTTCCAAAGCCCAATACAGAGAGATTTACACCTGTTTCACGCTTTTCTGTGATGAGCTGGGTCAATTCCTCTTCACTGGAAAGACCAACATTCAAATCTCCGTCAGTTGCCAAGAGTACACGATTGTTACCGCCTTCAATGAAATATTTCTGTGCGATTTCGTAAGCCATCACAATGCCACGTTCTCCGGCAGTTGCACCACCAGCAACCAGATTGTTGACAGCCTTTGAAATGGTTGCATAGTCATTACCAGCCACACCCTCTAAAACAACTTCTTCCTTTCCGGAATAGGTCACAATCGAAATTCTGTCGTCTGCGGTGAGTTGTTCCGCCAGCATATTGATGGCTTGCTGTGCAAGGGGTAATTTATCACTGGAATACATCGAACCGCTGACATCAATCAGAAATACCAGATTCATGGGCGGACGGTTGGAAAGGTCTAATTTTTCCGCCTGCAATCCCACAAGGAACAATTGATTTTCGTCATTCCAAGGGCAGTCATACATTTCAGTCGTCACGGAGAACGGCGCATCATCTGAGGGATTGGGGTAATCATAATTGAAATAGTTAATCATCTCTTCCAAGCGGACGGCATCAGGGTTGACGTATTCGCCATTGGTAATCATACGGCGCACATTCGCATAAGATGCCGTGTCCACGTCTGCGGAGAACGTCGAAAGAGGGTTCTGCAATGTATTCATGAAACCGCTTTCGACAACGCCATGATATTCCTCTTCATAGGGCATTTCTGCTTCTGCTTCGGGAGCATAGGCAATATCAACATCTCCCTCGTCATAGGCTTCATCTGCGCCGTCATAGGCTTCCTGAGGGCTTCCGATAAATTGTTCATAATTCTTGTTGTTACCGCCATTGTCGGCAGGGGCAGCGTAATTCGGGGCTGCATCTTTCGCACCACAAGCAGTCATTAAGCCCGAAAGCATAGCGATAACCAAAGTCAATGTGATAGATTTTTTCATACTTGTTTTCATAATAATTCCTCCTTGAAATTAAGCTTGCATTTCGTCGAATTTGGTATATAATTCAACTAATGCCTTGTAACCAGTCAGATACATTCTGTCATAGAAAAAGTCATCTACTCCAATGCTGTCATATAATAAGGGTTCTGCGCCGTCCTCGTATTCGTCTGCACCCTCTGTGATAGTGTACCAGCCGTTATGATAGATAACCTGTAAATCTTTTGTCAATTCGATTTGTGGAGCGCATTCATAGGAAAGATTCCAGTTATCAGAATCTTCATTCAGATATAGGGGTAATACATAATCATGCCCGTTTACCAGTAAATACGGCGATTTTGTCAGAATCGTGAGTGTTTCCTCATTCCAGAGTTTCTCACGGATTTTTTCAGCTCCGTATACATCATTGACCTTTGCAGTATAGAGAATTTCGCCTGTGGTGATCTGGGAATGTTCTGTAATGAGAACTTCCACAAAGACTTGTGATTTTTTCAAGACATCTTCCTCATTGAAATACTGTCCGTCTGCACTCAATGGCGTGGTGTTAATATCGTCATTATCGGGGAAAGAATTATATTCATCATGAAATTCAAGGTCGGAATATTTTTTCATGCCCTCGGTATATTCCGCCGTGACGGAATCGGCAGTATCTGATTTTGGACTGCTTGCGGATTGGTTCGCACTTGCGGAATTTTCAGCCGGAGCGATTTCATCCGCCACATTGTCTGCGCTGTCGTCTCCATCATCTGCATTATCCTCATAGGCTTCATCATCCATCTGAATGGCTGTGGAGCTATCCGATGCAGGAGCTTTCATCATTTCGGTTTTGTTAGTACCAAGTTTCACAAGGCTTGCACCAGCCAGAACAAACATGAAACAAGCTGCTCCAGCCATGACCCGATAGAATGTATGCATTTTGATGACAGGCTTTTCGGGCTGTATCATGGTCTTTTGTTCGGGGAGTTGAGATTCAATTTTCTGCCAGAGAGCGTCTTTATCAGGAATATTCTGTTGCATTTCCTCACGACACCGCTTTTCTATTTCTTTTCTTGTCATGTCAAACGACCCTCCTTTGCAAGTTTCTGTAATTTGCTGATGGCATTCCGATATTTCCAAGCGACCGTACCTAATGGACGTTTGAGAATGACGGCAATTTCACGGAATGTCAATTCTGCTGCGATATGCATTCTCACAATGTCCTGTTCATCTTCACTTAATTGTGAGAGAATATCACTTGCATTCATATTGCTTAATACCGTATCTTCTGCGGTACGGTGTTCGGTGAGAGAATCGCTTCCAACGGTTTCCGCATCTTCCACGGGCATTTCATGAGATTGTTTGCGAATGTAGTCAACCGCCATATTTCGGGCAATGGTACTCAGCCAACATTTGTGACCTTGTCCGGCACGGTAAAGGCTTGCACATTCCCAAAGTTTCAAGAAAAATTCAGAGGTCAGGTCTTCTGCATCCTGATGATTTTTGACCTTTCCTAGAAATAGCCGGTAGATTTTATCGCCATAGGCATCATAAATTTTATGTAATGCGGTTTTATCACCTTGTTGTATGGCATTCATAGCGTCTAGAAATTCCGCATCTGTCATATTTTTGCCTCCTTTCTTATCTTAATGGGGGACGTTGCGCCGGAAAGTCTCAGCACGTTTGCATAAAACTAACGCAAACGCACTGAGGGCGCAACTTTCCCCCATACCCCCTTATCTCAATGGGGGACAATTCCCCTGTGAAGCCTTAGCACGAACTGCCTGAAACTGATGCAGTTCGCACTAAGAGGGTAATTTTCCCCCATACCCCCTTTTATTGCTTATCTACTATATATACGAATTTCGATAATCTAATTTATGGGGTAATATTGCACAAAGTTTCATCATGAAATTTGTAAAAAAATACTATTGCTTCTTTTTTTGAAAAAAATATTTACAGCATAAAATTTTTGTGCTATAATAGTAAATAGACAACAAAAATATAAATAAAAACAATCCAGAGAGGAGCAACAAACAAAATGGCTGAAAAAAAGAAAAAAAAGAAAAGCTATCGTGTTCGGTATGACCGTGTTGTTTTTACAGCCCTTATTTTAGCAGTGTTAATTTTAATGCTGACTTCCTGTATGAGTAGCTGTATGAAGGGAGAACCAGAGGAAGAAACCACCCCTACTTATCAATTTGAGGATGGAAGAGAAGAGGAAAGCTCTCCTGATAATGCCAATGCGACACCCCAAATGAATTATGCAACTGTCTCCAAAAATTCAGAGGATATTCACAAAGGGGACTTGATTCTCGTGAACGCACAGTATCCTTGTGAATTTGATGCAGAAGCCGTCATGAATGGCACTTCCCCAGATATGAACTTTGTCACGATTAAAAGCATTCTGGATACCAAGGACGAAACACATTATACCGCTTCTGACTATGAAGTTGGATTAGACCGCACCACGGCTTATTCTATGGATGCATGGTTTGAAGGGTTTTACCATGCAACTGGAAATTCTGATTTGCGCATAATTTCCGGTTATGAAGCCGGTGCAGGAGATTTGGATTTTCGAACAGGTCGAACGCTTTCCATTGGGACGTATCCTGAAACTGGAAGTTCTAATTTTTATATGCCGGAAGGGATTTATAGCTGGATTGACCAGCATTCCGCAGAGTATGGCTTTATTTTGCGCTACCCAGAAGGCAAGGACGAAAATTTCGACAGTACCATTACCAGTCATAGGAGTGCAACATATCGCTATGTTGGCATTGCACCAGCAATCTACATGAAAGAACATAATATGTGTTTAGAAGAATTTCTTGAGACTATTCGGAATTATTCTGTTGATAATATGATTACTTTGCAAAATGGTGATGCGGAATATGGGCTGTATTTCGTTCCTGTGAATAACAGCAGTCCGCAGACAAGCTTTTCTGTTCCGGCTGGTGATTTGGGGTATGAAGTTTCCGGTAATAATATGGACGGCTTTGTTGTGACCGTCGCATTGAATGAATCCGCCTCTAATCACTTCCGCCCTGTAACTGCATCTGATTAACCCTAAAGGAGGATATTATGAACATTGAAACCGTACTCGAAAAGGTAAACAAAATCTTACCACCACAGCCAGCAGTCAAATTTTCCGTTGAAAAGGGGAATACTGGAATTTTTGATAATAAGATTGGCGGTGTTCCCTACTTTCCCAAGGATATGGCTTACCCTTGCGGAACAACAGGTGTTTTTGCAGGTCAGCCCATGACATTATTGGTACAGCTGAATTTTGAGAAAATCCCACATATTCCGGATTTCCCCACAAAAGGGATTTTACAGTTTTTCGTTTCGCCGGATGACCTTTATGGAATGTCCGCAGAACAAAGCGAAATGGCAGAACAAAAGGATTTTCGTGTGATTTATCATGAGACAATTCTCACGGACGAAACGAAATTGTTATCTCCTGACGAAATCCCACAATATACCGGTGAAGAGGAATGTTTCATGCCATTTAAAGGGGAGTATCGCTTGATACCGCATGAGCCTGAAACGGTATCTCCAACGGTACATGATTTCCGTTTTGAGGATGCTTTTGTGAAATGCTACAATGAAATCGCAGACGAACCAATTGAAGATTTTTATGATTTAGATGATGAAATTGCTGAACCATTGTATCTTTCCGTCACTTCTTTTGATGCGGTCATTGGTGGGTATCCAGTATTCACACAAAGTGACCCACGTTTTGACAAACGCTTTTCAGATTGTGATACTCTGTTATTTGAATTGGACAGCGTTTATCTCCCTGAACAAGACCTTAATATTTTGTGGGGCGATATGGGGACAGGCTGTTTTCTGATTCCTCGTGAAAACCTCAAAAAGCTTGATTTTTCGAGAGTTCTCTATAACTATGACTGCGGTTAATGGCGATTCTCAAAGCCCTTGCAAATGAAAGTCAGGGGTATATTCTTCTTTGGCGGAGGAGCTGTCCTGCAAATAGCCGTCAAAGCCTAATTCCTGCGCTTTATCCAGAACGGAATAATATTCCATTTTCGTGATACGGCGGTTGAGTTCGGGATATACTGCATCCTGTTGCATGGGGGTATATTGAGACATCAGGCTCAATAAAAATTTATCTGTTCCGTGAGTTTCGGCTAAATATTGCAATAATGCAATCGATTCATGCCGATGTTTGGGTAATACCAAATGCCGGACAATACAGCCCTTTTTAAGAAGCGTTCCATCAAAGACAGGCTTTCCAGTCTGCCGGAGCATTTCCGAAAGGGCTTTTTTGGCGATTTCGGGATAATTTTCAGCATTGGCGTAATTTTTAGCAGTTTCAGGGTTGAAAAACTTGAAATCGGGTAAATAAATATCAACATAGCCCTCTAATGCCTGCAACGTTTCAACCGTTTCATATCCACCAGTATTCCAGACAATGGGAATTTTCAATGATGGTTTCGCTATGTCAAGGGCATCTATCACCCACGGCACAAAATGACAAGCCGTTACAAAGTTGATATTATGCACCCCCTGTTCCTGCAAATTCAGCATGATTTCCGCCAAGCGTTCAGGGGTTAAATCCTTTCCGTAGGGTTCAGCCGAAATGACCACATTCTGACAGAATCGGCAATGCAAAGCACACCCCGAAAAAAAGATAGCCCCTGAACCGTTTTTTCCACTGATACAAGGCTCTTCCCAATTGTGAAGCATTGCCCTTGCACAACGGATGGTATCACGTCCGCCACAGATTCCGGCTTGTTTCGTGCGGTCAGCATGACAGACACGAGGGCATAATGTACAATTATCAATATCAAATTTCATCAAATCACTCCTGAAAATCATCATAGTAGTTATTATATCACAAAAGCAGATTCTATGCAAGCGGAAATATGAGAGTGAAAATACTTTTCCTACGGAATTACTATGAAATCATATCAATTCAACAGGGCATATTGGTAAGGCTATACAAATTATTATCTGTTACAGCAATTTTACTTGACAAATTCTTGCTTTTATGGTACAATAATTTCAGTTGGCAAAGTATTACTATAGGAGGAAGAATCATGAAAGATACAACTTTGAACCCACAGGAAAATACCAATGATGGGTTGATTCCAAGTTTTTCCGTAGACCATGACAGAATTATTCCAGGGATTTTTCTCAGCCGAGAGGATACCGTTGGCAATGGCATGGTGACAACTTACGACATCAGAGTGACAATTCCGAATCAAGAGCCGGCAATTGATGTGGCTGCAATGCATTCATTGGAACATATCATAGCTACATTTCTCCGGAATGACCCTGATTGGAAAGATGAGGTTGTTTATTGGGGACCCATGGGCTGTTTGACTGGATTTTACCTGATTCTCAAGGGAAGCCGTTCACCGCAGGAAATTTATGGGCTGGTATTGAGAGCATTTCAGGCTGTGGAAGGTGCTGAGAATGTACCGGGGGCTTCTGCTGCGAATTGTGGGAATTATCTCATGCATAACCTTGGTATGGCGAAATGGTATGCAACGAAATTTGCAAAATATCTTGCTTCCAACGCTGAAAACCCTGCAATCTTTGAATATCCCAAAACAGAACGACTTATCACCGAAGATGGGCAGCATTTTTACGATTCGTAATTTTTTAGCAACATCGCATAATGATTATGTGATGTTGCTTCTTTATATTGGAAATTCCTGTGAGTGGGAATCAATTTTCGATTGACAAATTGATGATTTTGTGGTATACTGTGTTAAGAAAGGAAGGCGATACCCTATGTTAGCTTTATTGAATACCATTTTTTTAATGACTCTTGTCAGTAATGTGAATACCGGCGATACCAGAAATATTATCCTCTGGGCAATTGTCGCAGTAGTTGCATTAGCATTGGTCATTGTGATGACCATTTTAAGCAAAAAACGCAAAGGAAACAAAAAAGATGATGATGATGAATGATTTGTATAATTTGTACAAATTCTAATTTTGTCACTGTTGTTTTTTTGTAATTCGAAATTTAATGATTCTCTTGCATTTTTGCAAAAAGTATGTTATAATAAAAAGGATTTCGCACGTCCTGCGTTTTCGTGGCAAGGTGCTTTTATTGGCAAATCGCTGAAATATTAGACAATGTCCCCATGTTAAGAGGGCAATGTCCCCACGGTAAAAGTTGTCAGACGAATAGCGGACGGAGGAAATAAAACCAAACATTTTTATTAGGAGGAACTACAATGAGCGTAGTATCTATGAAACAACTGCTTGAAGCAGGTGTACACTTTGGTCATCAGACCAGACGTTGGAATCCGAAAATGGCTCCTTACATCTTCACCGAAAGAAATGGTATCTATATCATTGACTTACAGAAGACCGTGAAGAAGCTGGAAGAAGCATATCTTTTCATTCGTGACATTTCCGCACAGGGTGAAGAAGTTCTCTTTGTCGGCACTAAGAAGCAGGCAAGTGATTCCATCCGTGAAGAAGCTGTTCGTGCTGGTGCGCATTATGTGAACGCACGTTGGCTGGGCGGTATGATGACAAACTTCAAGACCATTCAGAGAAGAATCCAGAGACTGGAACAGCTCCACACCATGGCAGAGGACGGCACTTTTGCATTGCTCCCTAAGAAGGAAGTTGTCAAGCTGAATCTGGAAATTGAACGCCTTGAAAAGTTCATGGGCGGTATCAAGAATATGAAGAAACTCCCCGGAGCTTTGTTCATTGTTGACCCAAGAAAAGAAAAAATTGCTGTTGCAGAAGCTAAGAAGCTGAATATTCCGATTGTTGCAATCGTTGATACTAACTGCGACCCTGACGAAGTGGATTATGTCATTCCGGGTAATGATGATGCTATCCGTGCTGTCAAGCTGATTGCTGGCACAATTGCGAATGCTATCATTGAAGGCAGACAGGGTGCTGATGAGGCTGCTGCTGAACAGGCTGCTGCCGCTGCGGATGAAGAGCAGACAGAAGAAACTGCTGAATAATCCGCATTGACCTGAATAAAAAAGAAAGAAGGTTTTTACTATGGCAAATATTTCGGCTCAAGAAGTAAAGGCACTGCGTGAAATGACCGGTGCTGGTATGATGGATTGTAAGAAGGCTTTGACAGAAGCAGAAGGCGATACTGACAAGGCAATTCAGATTCTCCGTGAAAAGGGTCTGGCAACTCAGGCTAAGAAGGCTGGCAGAGTGGCTGCGGAAGGTTTGGCTCTGGCTGTTGTCAATGATGCGAATACCGTTGGCGCAGTGGTAGAAGTCAACATTGAAACTGATTTCGCTGCTAAGAATCCGGCTTTCAAGGAATTCGTTGAGAATGTAGCTAAGACTGTCATTGAACAGAATCCGGCTGATTTGGATGCTCTGAACGCTGCTACCATTGCAGGCGGTACTGTTACCGTTGCAGAAGCATTGCAGGAATTGTTCCTGTCTGTTCGTGAAAATATGAAGGTTCGCCGTTTTGCTCGTCTGGAAGGCGATGCAGTTGTACCTTATGTACATCAGGGCGGACAGGCTGCGGCTCTGGTTTCTGCTAAAACCGAAGCTGGTGCAAATCCTGCTGTATTGGAAGCATTGAAGGATTGTGATTTCCAAGTTGCTGCAATGCATCCGGAATTCCTGAACAGAGAAGACGTTCCACAGTCCAGAATTGACGAGGAAAAGGAAGTCATTCTCAAGCAGATGGAAGAAGACCCCAAGCTCGCAAGCAAGCCCGAACAGGCAAAAGTAAAGATTGCAGAAGGAAAACTCGGCAAGATTTACTCTGAAATTTGCTTGATGGAACAGGCTTTTGTAAAGGAAAATAAGCTTTCTGTAAAGCAGTATGTAGATTCCAAGGCAAAGGAAGCCGGCGCACCTATCACCGTAACAGGCTTTGTATGCTTTGAATTGGGTGAAGGCATTGAGAAAAAGGCTGATGACTTTGCAGCAGAAGTTGCAAGCATGATTGGCTAATATAGACTTGAAGAAGGGGCGGCAGGTTTGTTTCTGCCGTCTTTTTTTGTGATAAAATTTCAGAAAGTACTTGCAAATTCATGCCGGATATGGTATAATAAATTCAGTACCAATTCCACGGAAAGGAGATTCCTACATGAGTAGTACGAAAAAGAAAAAAAGGTCTGTTTTTTCGGTTCTGGTCGTGATTGTTTTGCTTCTGACAATTGCTTCGACAATCCTAGCAAATGTCTTTTTTTCCGGCAATATGATTCCCCAAGCTGCTGGATATTACCTCTATTTGCAGGAAGATGCGGATATGTTGCCTGATGTACCGGAAAAATCGCTTGTCATTGCCAAAAATTCCGATACTGTCAGTTTGAGTGCAGGAAATAAAGTGCTTTGTTACCTGACAAATGGCAGTGTTGCATTAAGACTGATTTACCTTATCAATTTAAATGAGGATAATTCCACCAGTTATTTTGTCGGCACACCAGAAGAACAGGGAAGTGAACCAGCCATTCCAAAAGACAGCATTTTCGGGGTTTGTATCTGGTCAAGTACACAGCTTTATCAATATGTTAAATTTGCGACTTCTGTCAATGGGTTGCTTGCTTTATTGGTTCTGCCTTGTGTGATTTTGATTGTGATGTTGCTTGTGAAGATTCTCAAAAGTAATCATGAAGAGAATGAAATCCGCATTGAACCAGAAGAAGAACCCTTGCTCTTTGAAGACCCCGGACCTTCCAGAAAACCGAAATCCGTTTCTCAGGTGGATGTATCACAAGAACCGCTTCTCATTCCTGAATCAATTCCACAAAGTGAAAAATCTTTCGAAACTGAGAAGACTCCCATTCAGGAGAATTCCTCTTATCAAAAATCCAAACAGGGACGAACTGCGAAATTTGATGTTCCTGACATAGAACAGCCGGCGAAAAAGCAAGAGGTCATTCCTCCGAATTTTGAAGCCAAAACTTCAGAGGAAACCCCTGTTCAGTACATTCAGAAAGAGCCACCAGCTCAACCCACCATCAGAAATCAGCCATTCCAACCGTATCAGCCACCCACACAGGGAATGCTTGTCCCTCCGCCCCCTGTACAATCTGTACAGATGCCTCAACCGCCTGTCGTACCAGCTCCGCCACAAATGCAACAGCCTGTACCGCCTGTGCCAGTGGTTGACATTTCAAAAGTTCAGCCTGTGGAAAGCACGGTACAAACGCCTGAACAAATCCGTTCTGCGGCTTTGGAGCGTGAAACAGCAAGAGTGCGACAAAATCGGAAAGAGACAAGCCCCAATATTGATGATATTCTGATGGCTTCCCAAATGAAAGAAGAAATCCGCTCTTCTACTTTCAGAAGTAATTCCGAAATTGCAAGAACTGATTCCATTGATGATTTAATTGCAGTCCTTGAAAAGAAAAAGAATAATCTTTAATTCAATGAAAAACACCGCTTGAAAGAGACGTTTCAGGCGGTGTCAATTATTATTCCTCTAAGGTCAGTAAATTTTCATAGAGGGATTGAGCGGCTTCTTCCAGCGTTGATTTTTCATAAAGCACTTCATTGCAGGCTTCGACATAGAAGTCAACGGCTTCTGCATTTTCCAAAAACGGATTGAGAATACCAAGGTTATTATGTTCTTCCATGCGTTGGAATGCTTCATATTGGATACCGGAAAGCATATCATTTTCAACAAGTGTTTCTCTTGCGCTGGTACTAATGGGAATACCTTTTTCAATGCCCTGTAATACTGCCATTTCAGGGCTATTCAGCAGGAAATCGAGGAGCATAGCGGATTCTTTGGGGTGTTCGGTATTTTTGCTGACAGCGTACATTGTCGCTGGTTTTGCATACCATCCACTACCGGATTCTTTGCCGGAAACATGGGGATAATTCCCAACAATCACATTGTAGCCGTTTTCGATTGCTGTATTGCTGTAGTTCGTCGCATCACTGACCCATGCAAGAAATCCGGCATAACCGCCCTCATTGATTTTGAGACGTTCGAAATATTCTACCTGCGGAATGACCTTTTCATTGACCAGACGGCAATAATATTCAATGGGAATCTGTAATTCTTCCGTCGTGAAATTTAATTTTCCATCATCCGTGAGAAATTTTTTATTGATGACCTGTTCCGTATAGCTGATAATGGCAATCCATACCGAACGTGACACACCAGAAAGGGGATAAATGCCATCTTTGCTCATGACCTTTGCAGCGTTGAAATAATCGTCCCATGTTTCCGGAACAGAAAGCCCATATTTTTCATAGACAGTCTGATTGATGTAAACGGTTTGTGTATTCATGGCAATGGGGACAGCATTCAGGATATTATTTTTATAGCCGTATTGCAGGGTATCTTCCGTGAAGGTACTCAAATCAAGGGTATCTGTGAGTTTACTCAAATCATAATAGCCCGTACCGTCTTCGGAATACTGGGAAAGCCAACTGAAATTAACCTGCATCACGTCCGCTTCCGTATCTGCAACCATTTGCACACGGCTTCTGGCTTCATAGCCTGACCATTCGGAATAACTGCAATTGACTTTAATTTCAGGGTGCAGTTCCTGAAATTTTTCGACAGCTTCAATGGTATACTCATTTCTTCCGTCATTGCCCCACCATGAAAGGGAAATTTCCGTTTGTTCCTGATTGGTTTTGACAACGGTTTCTTCTGCGCATCCACTACACAAAACACAGAGGATACAAGCTGTTAATAATGCAAACTTTCTCATGATTCCACCTCTGTTTCTGCTGTCTCTGCGATAGTATAGGTATCTTTTCCACGCTCTTTGGAAGAGTAAAGGGCTTTATCTGCCATTGCATAAAGTGCGGGGAAATCCCTTCCACATTCCGGAAAAGTTGCCACACCAATACTAGCAGAAACTTTGTATTTTCCATCATCTCCGGTATAATTATGATGGAATTCCTCACAAAGTTGTTCACATTTTTCTTTGACAAATTCGGGGTAACTCTTGCCTTTTGGGGGAGCAGTATTCATGAGAACACAGAATTCATCTCCGCCAATTCTTCCCAAATAATCCGATTCGGAAAAAGTCTCTCTCAGGATACGCCCCACATTTGCTAGGACTTTATCACCATAAGCATGACCCAATGTATCATTGACCCCCTTGAAATTATCCAAATCCACTAATATCAGTGCGTGGGGAATCGTAACCAGCTCATGTTCCAGACAAGATTTGGTATATTCCTCAAAGGAAATTTTATTCAGAATGCCGGTCAAAAGGTCAACGTGTGCCTGTGTGTCAAGCGTTGCAACGTAACTTTCAACAGGTCTTGTCATTCTGACAGAAAGCACAATTGCAAGTACTGCGGAAAGAATTGCTGTGATACATGCAATCAGAACAATGTATAGCTCCATTTCATTTTTTTCATTGAGAATGATTTTGGTTGGTACAGAACAAATCACATACCAATCATCCCCACAGCCATTGACCGTGACCAGATAATGATTATCCATCATGGTTGCAAAACTTTGATTCCGCACACGGTTCAAAATATCTGTCGGCAAGGATGAGCCTAATTCTTCTTGACTATCAGAAGAATAAATAATATGATAATCCTGATTGGTTAGGCGGATTGTCATAGCGTCCATTGTTTCAGGGTTATCAAAAACGCTTTCCAATTCTGCGGTATAGAACGAAATCACAAGCAGGGCATTGTCATGAATCCGCTTGACGTAATAGATACGTTTGAAATTATCCATATATCCGGAAGCCCATCCGTCACGGGTTCGCTGTCGTCTGATGACCTTGGATAAATCCTCAAAAATTTTATCCCCGAAAAGGTTTGTTGTACCGTTTGAAATTTTCCCCACAAGGTGGTTATTCCGGTAAACAATCCCATAATCGACAAAGTTCTCCATGATACAGAGACTATACAGTTTATCCGAAATGGTCTTTTCAATGTTGAGAGCCTCATATTCATCATTGTTGGGGTCTGTTGCATCATAAGTATAGGTATATTCTTCTGCGAAAGCCAGCGTTCCAATGGTTTCCATTCTTGAAAGGTAACTATCCATATTTAATTTCATTTGCACATTCAGAGAGGAAACAAGCGAACTCACTTTATTTCTCAATACAATATCTGTCTTCCTGATAGCAAGAACGGAAAGAAATACCAATGCTGTCATTGTAATGACAACATACCCAACCATCATGGAATATTTCATTTTTCGGATATTTTTCAGGCTCGGTTTGTTAGCTGTTCTTTGCATTGTGTTATCCTTCCTTCGCTGTAAAATATGTCATGTTATATTATAACATATTATACACAGGATTTCAAGAACATTTTATGAACAAATACGAAACAGGAATATTTTTACCAAAAAGTTTTGGAAAATGTACAGGATTGTAACCCTCCCCGACTTGCATTTTTATCAAAAGTATGCTATAATAGTAGCAGATAAATTCTCATATTCAAGAAAGGATTCAAAACCCATGTCAATAGGAAAAAAATCATCTGTCCGGACGGCTTCACAAATGGCGACTTCTGAACCCACTCAGCCCGCTTTGAAGGCGATGCTTCAGGAAATCGGGAAAGCTGTCAACGGAAAAAATGATGTCATTTACAAGGTACTGCTTGCGATTTTGGCAGGCGGTCATATTTTACTCGAAGATATGCCAGGGGTGGGGAAAACAACGCTCGCCCTTGCCCTTTCAAAAGCAATGTCATTATCCTGCAAGCGAATCCAATTTACTCCGGACGTATTGCCAACGGATGTCGTTGGCTTCAATATGTACCACAAGGAAACAGACAGCTTTTCTTTCAAGGCTGGTGTTGCCTTTTGTCATCTCCTGTTAGCGGACGAAATCAACCGAACATCCAGTAAAACACAATCCGCCCTATTGGAACTTATGGAAGAAGGTGCAGTCACCATTGACGGCGTGACCCATCCATTACCCTCACCGCATATTGTGATTGCTACCCAAAATCCAATTACTTGTGTAGGTACGCAAAAATTACCAGAATCACAGCTGGATAGATTTCTGGTGCGGTTGTCGCTGGGGTATCCGGATTCTGAAAATGAAATTGCACTCCTGAAAGCACGTCAGACCCAAAACCCCCTTGATGGGATTCGCCCCATTATTGAGACAAGCACCCTTTTGCAAATGCGGAAAATGGTGGAAGCGGTTTATATCAGTGATACGCTATATGAGTACATTGTGGCACTCACCAACGCAACCAGAACCCATTCCGCTGTAAGATTGGGGATTAGTCCCCGTGGTTCGATTGCTTTGATGCAAATGGCGAAAGCTTCCGCCTTTGCGCAGGGGAGAGATTATCTGCTTCCTGATGATATTGCCTTTGTATTGCCGGATGTATTCTGTCACAGATTGATTTTACATGGCACTTCGGGAAGTTCAGAAGAATCTACCGAAATTGTGAATGAAATCTTGAATCAAATTCCCTTACCTTGGACGGATTGAATTATGAAACGTGCGAAAATCATTTATCTCCTGACCTTGGCAGGATTAACAACATTTTATGTATTATATATCGATTCTTTGCCGTTATTATTACTGATAACTGCGCTAATCATTCCCATTTTCATGAAATTGAGTGTTTTGTTACTGCATTTTATGTCGGAATGTTCCATCAGCTGTCAAGCCCATACCAGCACGGCGGAAACAATCGTTCCGGTTACAATGGTTCTGGAAAGCAAATGCCCATTATTCTTTTCACGAGGAGAAGCCAGAATTAGAATCACGCATAAATTTGCACCCAAACCCGAAATTATCAAGTTAAAATTTCCGGTTCATCCACGCAATACCACAAGACTGACATTTTATGTGCAGGCGGATTATTGTGGAGCTGTACAAGTGAAATTGGATAAGGTGAAAGTGTATGATTTGTTCCGGCTCTTTCATACCAATATCCGTTCACAGCACCGAAAAGATACTATTCTGATTCTTCCGAAACCTGTCACAATTCCAATGGATGAATCCGCCCCGCCCATTGAACAAATGGAAAGTAATCGTTATGCAGACAGGGCAGGGGATGACCCTTCCGAACTTTATGCAGTCCGTGAGTATATGGCTGGAGACCCTGTGAGCCGGATGCATTGGAAATTGAGTTCACGGCTGGATAAATTGATGTTGAAAGAATTCGGCTTTCCCATTGAAAAATTCGCCCTGATTCTGATTGAATATTATCCGAATGAAAAAGCCTTTCAGGATGCACAGGCATTCTTGACGCTGGTGTATTCGATAGCGTTTCAGATGATACGCATGGAACACCCCTGTATGCTGGCATGGTATGACGGAAATCAAGGCGAGATGTTGCAATATCAGCCGGATTCTGAACAAGCCCTTGTTGAGGTGTTCCGGAATCTGTATCGCTCCATGAAAACCATGACCGGCGACAGTTCCGCCATTCGTGAGGGCTTGACAGGGTTGGTGTTTTCGTCTGCCACACTGATTTCCAATTATCCGGAAAGTACCTTGCTCCCACTTTTGGAAGAAGAACTCACCGCCAATCAAAAAACTTTCATTCCTGTGACAGATTTAGCCGTTCAGCTCCGTTCCGACTTCGTGGAAATTCAGCCACTGGAAACGGATTTACACAATCTCACAAGAATCATTATCTAAGGAGGAATTGAGCAACATCCATGAAAAAAGAAAAAACAATTCTTTCTGAAAGCGGTATCAAGCTAAAAAGTACCATTTCTATGACACTTGGTCAACAGGGGACAGGCAGGAAGCGTTCTTATCTGGTACTGCTTGCCATTTTGGGGACGGTCAGCAGTATTTTTACTTTTCTGACCATGTTTACTCCGGCTTGTCATGTGCCATTGATATTATTATTTTCCTGCATGACACTATTATTTTTTGTGTACCATGCAGAACATCCCAAAACGAACCATATTTCATTATTTTTATTTTTGCTGGTATATGTTTTGCTATTTTTCCGGTTTCGACCGCAATTGACAAGCGGTCTGATGTACCTCATGAATGCAGTATACCAGACCATTTATATGACGGATTGGGATTATTTCGAAACGGCGATTTATTACCCACCGGAAAGCAGTACCACCATGTTAATATGTGCCGCCGCTGTCCCCATTACATGGCTTTTAAGCTATGCTGTCATGCGATACCAGAATTTTTTCCTGAGCCTTCTGGTAACATTTCCTTTTGTGGAAATCGGCTTTTTCTTTGGGATTGCACCAGACCATATTCCAGCAATTGGACTTTTCTCTTTTTGGGTAGGAATGATAGGGGTACAATTGGCAGGAGGCGGAAATTACCATCATCAGAAAACCAAATCCGGATTTCAACGGCGCAGGAATGCGTTTGTTCCGATTGCAGGAATGCGATACCTTTTGACGGAAAATGCCGGATTGACTGCTGGTCTTTTAACCTTTGTTCTTTGTATGGGTGCGGAATGGTTCTTGATTGCCAAAAATTACGAAAGACCCGAAGACATCAAGGAAATGCGGACAAATTTTCAATATTATTCTGCACATATTGACTGGAATGATATTACCACAATTTTCCCTTTTCTCAAATCCAATGACGGGAGCGTTCCGGAACAGGTCATTCAATTGGGAGAAAATGAAAAGCGTGAATTCGAAAATACAACCGTTTCCAGTGTCTCTTTCACCAAAAAGCCGGAAAATATGGTGTATTTGAAATTTGGAGCTTATGACAATTACAACAATAACAATTGGAGTCAATTGGATGATTCCGCCTATGATGCTCCCATTTTCCAATATTTTGACGGGTTGAATTATTATCCGCCGGAATTTCTGTATGATGCTGGTTTGTCATTTGATACGGAAAGCACAGAGATGCATATTTATCATGCGAACCGGACACTTTCACAATGCATTCCCTATGGATTCATGAAAAATAGTGACATCCAATGCCATCATAACCAAAGTATCACAACTGATACTGATTTGTATACGCTACTGACGAAAAATAATTATGAGTACTTGCTTTCCCATTGTGAATTAAAGTCCACTACCATGGAAGAATTACTGACTTATGCGGATACGGCACATTTTCAGGCTTTGCGTTCCTTGGTGAATGGTCGGGAATATGAAACGACTTCCATTCCCTATCAAAGTTTTGATGTAGAGGGAACATATTATTCCAAAGCCTTCCTTTCCAGTCCTAATTATTCCGCTTCTGTGATTCTCAACCAGTATGGTTATCACGATTTTGTCAAAGAGCATTACTTGGCACTGCCTGATACAGACGAAATGAGAGAAATTTATTCCGCTTATGCGGAAATTCTCAATGATTTTGATGCAGATTCCGCTACCATTCCCGAAACCATTCATGAATTACGGCTTCTCAGAAAAAAGCTTTGTGACATGGTAGAATATTCTCTTGTTTCTGGGAAAACTCCGCCGGACAGGGAATTTGCACATTATTTCCTGTTTGAGAATCGAAAAGGCTATTGTACCCATTATGCAACAGTGGGGGTGATTCTTGCAAGGATGGCGGGTATCCCTGCCCGATATTGTGAAGGGTATCTGGTAGACAATCGCACGCTTTCCATTTCAGAGGACGGCACTTACACAACGGAAATTCTGGACAGCAATGCGCATGCATGGGCGGAAGTTTATATTGACAATGTGGGGTGGATTCCCTTTGAGTTCACTTACTCCTACTTTACTCCGCCGGAAGAATTGGAAGATGCTACTGAACCGGAGACAATGCCGGAAGAGATGTCGCCGGAAACTCCCGAAACCCTTCCCCCTGAAACTATCCAAGTGACAGAAACGATTCCCATTCCAGTTGCTCCGCCTGTAGTCGCTCCGCCTTCTGTTATCACTTCCAAAAGTTTTCAGTTGATTCTGAAACTATTGGGCTGGATTCTGTTTTTGACTGCGGTTATCATGGCATTCATTCTCGTGAGAAATTATGCCCTGAAAAAACATTCTCGCCTGCTCAAACAGAAAGACCGTGCTAAGGCTTCCCAATATGCATGGAAGTTTCTGATTCGCTTGCTGAAAGAATGTGAAGTCGATACCAATGTCCCAACTACTACCGTTTTGATTGAGGAAATCCATCAGCATTGTGAAGCATATCTCTCTGAAACAGAGGTCAATGAAGTGCTTCAAATCGGGAAAAAACTCCGGTATAGTCCGCACAATCTGACAGAAGAGGAAATTCAAACCCTTGTCAAGATTGGTCGAACGCTTGCCGAAAAAATGTATTCGAATGCTTCGCCATTCAAAAAATTTGTTTATCAATGGATTCACCATTATGTATAAGGAGGATATTTTATGAAATACAATAAAAGCCATTTTTGGTATAGCAATCTTTCCACCATCATTTCTTTGGCTGTGGGGATTGTCTTCACCGTGAAGCCTGATATTCTTGCAACCATCTGTCAGGTAGTCGGGGCATTAGCGTGTATTATCGGGGTTGCCTTGTTTGCGGTTTATTTCATCAAGAAGCAGGAAAACGGCGTACACGCATTTTATGGGCTTCTGTTTTTCATTGGGGGAATTCTGTTATATTTAGCTCCTACGGTGTTAAGCTTTATGATTCCGGTGTTATTTGGTTTGTGGGTGCTGATGAGTTCCGGCACGGGGATGTATCGGAATTTCCTGTTCCGTGCAAGCCATCAACATTGGCTGATAGGGTTCATTATGTGTACCATTGGTGCAATTTTGGGAGTGTACATCATTACAAGACCAGTTGCAGCACTCAATGCAACCATTCGCACCATTGGAATCACCATGATTATTTTCTCTGTCCTGCGTCTGATTTCGGCATTTCTTGCCAAGAAACAGTATGAAGAAGCTGACCATGTTTTCGTAGATACTAACATTGAGGAATGAGCGTTATGAATATCAATTATGGTACAAGTGTTTTTGTTGTTCCGGCGGTTGTCAATGATTATCTGGACTCCGCCACATTGGAACAACTGAAAGTGATTCTTTACCTGTTGCAGTTTCCAGAAAAATCAGTGGAAGCGATTGCAACCAATTTACAATTGACAGAGGAACAAGTCGAAACTGCGTTGCAGTTCTGGAAATCGAAGTATGTGTTACAGCCCCTTGACGGAATCAAAATGCCACCTTCTGAAATTGCAAGGGAAATGGAAATTTCCCCTAATTTCAGGAAATTGATACAAGAAGCGGAAAGCATTTTCGGGGAATCTCCCAACGATTCGGAGCAGAAAACATTGCTCTTTTTGTATAAAAGCTGGCACTTTTCCAATGAAAGTATTTGCATGATGCTGGAATATTGCAAAAAGCATGAGCTACATATCAACTATGCCAAAACAACAATGATTGATTGGTATAATCAAGGGATTACCAGTACAGAACAGGTTGCAAGGCAAATTGACATTTTAGAAAGACGGTTCACTTTTACAGGGAAAATCCGCAAAATGTTTGAACTCTATCGAAAGCCCACCAAAAAACAACAGGCTTTTATTGATAAGTGGGAAATGGAAGGGCATTCCATTGAAATGATGGAATATGCTTATGAACAAACCGTGGAACAAACTAACACCAATCAGAAACTGAGCTTTGAATACATTGATGCAATTTTACAAAATTGTGCGGAAAATCACCTCACTACCCCCGAACAAGCAGAACAATACCATAAAGACCATCCTGTTTCTTATCAGAAATCCAGCAGTAAAAAATCCCCTGCTCCTATGTCAGAACAGGAAATTGAAGAAATGAATGAATATTTAAGTTACCGATTTGAAAAGGAGGACTAATTATGAATGAGGTAATTTTTCAAGAAGCCATGAAAATTATTCAGTCCCGACGTTTCAAGGCGATTGCAGAACAGGAAGCCCGTACTCTTGAAGTCAATTCCAAAATTCCAGATTTTGCAAGCATTAACCAGCAATTAGCACAAACTTCCATCAAAATTTTGGGAATCATTCAAAATGGCGGAAATAAGGAAGAAAAACTGGAATCCCTGAAACGTGATAATTTGGCTGCGCAGGAATTCGCCAGAAACTTATTGAAAGAGAATGGATTTCCAGCTGATTATCTTGACATTCATTATACTTGTGGGGTTTGCAATGATACTGGCTATGATAAAGGGCATTATTGTGACTGCCTGCGCTCTGCAATTGCCTCTGTTGGAATTGCGAAATTGAGAAAAGATACACAGTTACAATTGTATTCCTTTGACCAGTTTTCATTAGAGTATTATCAGGGAAAATTGACCCCAGAAGGAAAAGACGTTCAGAAAATTATGAAAAGTGACCTCGAAATGTGTATGAATTTCGCTCGAACATTTCAAGGGCATTCCCAGAGTATGTTATTTTATGGGAGGGCAGGTTTAGGGAAAACACATCTTTCACTTTCCATTGCCAAGGCTGTGCTGGAACAGGGTTATGAAGTGGTTTATGATTCTGTGGTGAATCTTCTCGGAAAAGTGGAACAGGAACATTTTGGAAAAGCAGAAAGCGAAATTGATACCCTTTCACTGTTATTGGAAGCAGATTTATTGATTTTGGACGATTTAGGAACGGAATTTTCATCATCTTTCAATGTTTCCACGCTTTACAATATCATCAATACTCGCTTAAATCGTGGACTATCTACCATTGTAAGTACCAATTTGACTTTCCCCGAAATCAAGGAGCGATATGCAGAACGAATTGTTTCACGTTTATTTGCATCTTATTTGATTGTACCTTTTTATGGTTCAGATATTCGCCTGATGAAAAAGGAAAAGCCCATCTAAACAAAAGGGGGACTGCTGTGCTATTCACACAGCAGTCCTTTTTGAAGTCAGTTATTCAATGGCATACCCTAAATTTTGGATGACCTCCACAACAGAATTCACTTGCTTTTTGCATTCTTCCTCTGTGGGAGCTTCTGCCATGACACGGACAAGAGGTTCTGTACCGGATTCACGAACCAAAATTCTACCGCTATCTCCGAGAGCCTTTTCCGCACTGGCGACCGCATCCAATACATTTTTATCCGACATGGTTTCGGTTTTATCCTTGACACGCACATTCACCAGCACTTGTGGATAAATGGTCAAAGGTTCAGCCAATTCGCTGAGCTTTTTCTTTTTGTCCATCATGACTTCCATCATCAGAAGGGAAGTTAAAATGCCGTCTCCGGTGGTAGCGTACTTTGAGAAAATAATATGTCCGGATTCTTCACCGCCGATACTATAGCCATTTTTCGCCATGCATTCATAAACATACTTATCCCCGACAGCGGTCTTTTCATAGGAAATTCCAGTCACATCCAAAGCCTTATATAAGCCGATATTGCTCATAACCGTTGTGACAATGGTATGATTGGCTAAAATGTCATGTTCATGCATATATTTTCCGCAGATGTACAAAATATGGTCTCCGCTCAATACATTTCCTTTTTCGTCAACACAAAGGCATCTGTCAGCGTCTCCATCATAAGCAAAGCCCACATCAAGCCCATTATCCACAACAAATTTTTGCAGTCCCTCGATATGAGTAGAGCCTGCATTTTCGTTGATATTGATTCCGTTCGGGCTTGCATTGATGACGTGTGTTTCCGCACCCAATGCATCAAATACCGCCTTTGCGGTACTCCATGATGCACCATTTGCGCAGTCAAGCCCCACTTTCACCCCACGGAAAGAATATTTTCCCAGTGAGATGAGATAGCCCATATATCTGTTACGTCCTGCCACATAGTCCACCGTACAGCCAATTTTTTCACCTGTTGCAAAGGGCAATACATCTGCGAAATTGTCCCACTTCTTTGCAAGGGTTGTGAAATCGCCGTCAAGATAGCTTTCCACCAATGCAATAGTTTCTTCATCCATCTTTTCGCCTTTACTATTCAAAAGCTTGATACCGTTATCATAATAGGGGTTATGGCTTGCAGAAATCATAATCCCACAATCAAAGCCGTCAACTCTTGTGATGTATGCCACGGAAGGGGTTGTGGTAACGTGCATTAAATACGCATCTGCTCCCGAAGCGGTCAGACCTGCCCCAAGTGCATACTCAAACATATAGCTGGAACGTCTTGTATCTTTGCCAATGACAATCCTAACAGGGGAATTGTCACCCTGTTCCTTGTGTTTCATGCCATAATACCAACCCAAAAAACGCCCGACCTGATAAGCGTGGTCAGCGGTCAGGACAACACCAGCCTTTCCTCTGAAACCATCAGTACCAAAATATTTACCCATGTTTGTTACTCCTATTCACATATAGTTGTGAGAAAATCCCACACATTTCATTATATCGCTTTTCTGATTTTTTGTCAAGAAAAATATCATTTTTTCCCTAAAATTCACGATAATTTTTAAAGTAACAAAAAATATTATTCTATTTTTACAAAATTACTTCACCACTTTCCAAGAAATTAACTTGCATCAAAGCAAGTATCAGAAGATACCAAAGAAGCTAGAGTATTTTTAGTATGTTTGAGTTGTTGCACGAAAGCGGCAAAAAATAAATCCTGCTGTATCTG
>Ga0326511_10000776_pt1 | contig 27784 bp, 30 predicted proteins | sample 0_2496_0518_D_FD_203701 | JGI IMG/M metagenome (GOLD analysis project Ga0326511, IMG submission 203701) | Bovine rumen microbial communities from UC Davis, California, United States - 0_2496_0518 | ecosystem: Host-associated > Mammals > Digestive system > Stomach > Rumen | place: USA...
GCAACCTCTATTGTTTCGCCTGTCTCTTCGTCTTCAACTTCGCGCGGATTTACATAAATACAATCCTGTCTTATTTCGCCGATTTCATAGGAATTGCCTTCCTCGTCTTTTACTTCTTCTATGCTTTCAATGTCTCCCGGCGCGGTATGGAACAAGCCTTCTGTCTTCATTCTTGAACTGCGCAAGCCCGATACCCTGTAATATCCGCTGCCTGTACTTTCCGCCGTTGTACTTTCAACGGTCTGCATAATGTCCTGGACCATAACGGCGGTAACATACGTACCTTTTACCGGCAAAAGCGGAGTGTTGAGCATTACAAAAGTACCTGTTTTTGTCGCGTTTTCGTAAATCCTGCCGGCATTGTCATAGCACTTTGTCAATGGGCAATTCTCAAACTCCGCGTCAAGTTCAATAATGCCGGATATGTCGCGCACCATTACAGTTTGTGAGACTACCGCCTTTTTTTGGCAGTCATAAATAACGCCAAGACCGCCGCATTTTGGGCAATGAATGTCTGGCTGCATGGAGTTTTCCTTGACGCATGGACACTTTGCGGCGGTACGCCACCGTACCCATTGTCCATGTCTTCCTATGAGTGCTTCATAATTTTCTTTTCCCAGTTCAAGTTGAACAGGTGAATTTTTCCCAAGCCCAGTGCCCACCGCTCTACCTCTCTATTTGCCGTACAGTCCTAATTTGTCCGGGCTTTTTCCGTTCATGCCCGAACATCAGAAAAATTAAAAAGTATCTGCCTATGCCCTTATTTGTCCGCCGGATTCATATTCCAACCGCTCATTAAGCGCCTTTTGGTATGCCTCCATTGCTTCTACCTGTACTTTAAGAAGTTCAAACCCTGTGTCTGTCATGTCATAAGGACGCTTTTCTAGCGCGGCTTTTGCCTTCTTAATTTTTCCGGCAAGGTCTTCTTTTTCCTTTACCATTCTTTCAACGTACTGTTTCATTTGTTCCCCTTATTTTTCGTTATATTGTGATTCATCGCCGTAAATGCGGTGGTATTTTCTAGGATTAAAAAGTTTCAACAGGCAAAAGCCCTTGCCTATCCTGTCAGTTGCAAGCCTTTTGTACCCAGGAAACGGCGGCATGATGGTAACGCAATCATTTACATGTGAATACTGGTGTACCTCTTCCACACAACTTCTAACATATTCCTGCGTTTTCCTTCCAAACAAAGGTTTAGGCGCTCCAAAAGTAAACACCCTTGCTTTCTTGTGAAATCTGTAGAAGAGGTCTTCCGCCGCAAGAAGGCTTAAAGCCCCTCCATAACTCCAGCCGCAAATATGTATTTCATAGCAAGGGTCAAGCCAGATGGCTATTTCCATCGCTTTCATTACTTCATCTTTGCAAGACTTGTACGCCTTGCCCCATCCTCTTGCTGCCAAAAGACAGGATTCCTGCCTTTTATAAATCTTGACTGGAAAATTAAGGTTGTTTAGCCAGTCGCGCTTTCCGCAAGAATCTTCAAAAATCAGCCGGAATATTTTGTTTTCATCATCGACTTTGACAGTCCACTGAACATCGTCACCCGATGTGATGTATTCGTCATGTCTAATATCCCTTATATAATTGAAAAGTTCCCACGGTTTCATAACAACCCCCAAAAAGAAAAAAAAGGTGTGCCAGGGTGAAAAATTTCTTTGAAAAGGAGATGAAAAAGCCCAGGCACACCCAAAAAGCCCCTGTTTGAACAAGTTACTTTTTGCACCGCTCCGCAATAAAAGCAATGACAAGCGATACTGCGGCAATAACACCTGCGATAAGCGCAATGCCGTCTGTTATCTCGACTGTTGTTGCACCGCCGATAATCAGTGCAGTCACGTCAAGTGCAAGGATAACCCAAGCCACGGCTTTTACAACCGTACTTGCAAAAAATGCCTTAATCTCTTCAAGCATATATTTCCCCCTTATTACCCAATGGGTAATTTTTTGCAACTAAATAGAACCCATTGCCATGTTTGCAAACTTGTTCTTGTTTTCCTTTATGTAGTTGGCAATGTCGTCTTTATATACTGCAATTCTTGCGCCAAAGTAGGCACTTGTAGCCGACTGCGTAGAACTGAAAGATTCTGAAAGTCCATCCATACTCAAAGAACTTGATGAGAAGCCAGACATTAAGCCGTCTCCAATAATGTTCAAAAGGCTAACCGCCGCCTGTTTTGCGACAATCTCCCTCAAATCGGTAGGAACATCGTCCGATGTTTCAAAACCTGCGTCATAGTCAATCGCATAAAAAAGCTGCGACTGCAAAGTTTGGTTGCCGTATATGCCAATAGCCGTTTGTATGCCGCTTGATGTTTCGGACGGTCTTATAGGTCTTTCCATCAGCTTCAAAACGCCCTTTGTCTTGTCTATAATCGTTGTAGGCGTTTTGTCCTTTACGCCCTGCCACCGTGAAAGTAATTCCAGTTTGTGAAGTTTGATAATTGGCTTGCGCCTGGTCCGTATAAGCCCATAGCGCGAAATCCGCGAAAACTTGAAGTCATAAACAGATTCGTCTATGTCATAATCAGTACCTTTTACAAGGTTTCTTTCCGCCGCATTACACCTAATTTTCTTTTTGACTATGGTAATGTCAAGTTGGCGCTCTATTTGTGCTACCGCCGTGTCGATAAAAAATTGAATCTGCTCATCGGTATAGCTTTGTCCGTTTGTAGCCTTAAAGTCAGTTCCCCAAAGGTATGTAAAGCGCAAGTCGTCCGGCGTTACGATGTTGCCCCATTGACCTTCTGGAACTTTGTAATTGTTGAAGGTGTAGCCTATAGCCCCTTCGCCGCCGTTCCTTACCCAGTTTGAATAGATATAGTCTGTTGCCTGTGGGTCTACCGCCTCAAAATCTACATAGCGGTATGCGTACAGTTTGTTTGCTTCTGCATTTGAATCGACAATATCCCCGGCTACGCCAATAGCCGGGTTTTCTTCTGTCGGAGTGTCAAAACCGCTGCCAGTCCATACAAGATATGTATCATCATCATACGAATGTCTTTCAAGCCTGTAGCTTGTATGTGAATCATCGGCAATGGACACAACTATCTTGTTGTTCACCGAACTAGCAGTAATCAATTCTTACACCCCTTTAGATTATTCCTTAAAAGAGAAGCCCGGCACTTCCTTGAAGTGAAGAGCGTCCTCTAGCTTGACTTTGGCAAAGCCTTTGTCGTCAAAAGTTACGACTTCGCCGGTAGAACCTGTTACCGCGCGTCCTGCCCTCTGGACAGACCAAATGTTTACTGTTCCGTCTGGATTGACCTTGAACGGCAAGCCATTGGACTTTTCAGCTTCCGCTTTTTTTTCGGCTTCCTGCGGCTTTGCGTTGTCTACTGTTGTTGCGTCAGTCTTTGCTTCTGCGACTGTATCAACCTTTTCAGTAACCGCATTTTCTGCGGCTACTGTAGAAGGCTTGGCAACATCAGTTTTCGGTGTCTTTGGTGTTGCTACTCTTGCCATTAGTACAAGCCTCCGTGATAAGAAATGTTCTTGACAAGTCCACAATGCTTTGGAGCGCGAACTTCAAGACCACCGTAAAGCATTACGAGGAATGGAGTTTCTGCGGAGTTTGTCGGAGAAAGTGGGAATGTGCAAGCCGGAAGCAACTGTCCGAATGTGTATACCGGCTGAAAACGCTTCTTTGGCAAGAAAATCATAGAAGCAGTTCCCGGAAGTTCATCATTCGTATCTTCGTAGGTAGTTGTGGCGTTTCCGCTATTTGCCACCTTGTCCATCTCCATTACTTCTGTACCGTCCTTCTTAGAACGGCAGATAATGAATCCAGTTGCAGCAACACCTGAACCCGGTGTAATTGTAAGAGCCACCTTGTTTCCTGCGGCAACTGTTACGGCTGCTGCGATTGATGTACCTGCGGAAATACCGTACTGGTTTACGGCGTGTACAGTGTACATATAGTCACCTGCGTCTGTGACGGCGAAAGAAGAACCAGAACCGCTTGCGCTTGCAGTTACGCTTGCCGGTGCTGCCGGTCTGCGTGTTGCGTCTCCCTCTGCTACTACAGTTCCCTTTACCTCATAGAACAAGTCGTCACCGGCTTCTTCACCGCTCAAAGCGATGTTTGCACCAATGGCAGTGCCGTAGTCTGGAATTGACTTGAAAGAGAGGTTTGGCAACGGCTGATTCATGACATAGCGCTGCTTTGCCTCGAAGATTTCCTTAATATCCTTTGCAAGTACAGTAGGGAAAAGTGCCTTGTCAAGGAATCCGCCCTTTGTGCGGACAAGTGCGGCAATTTCGTCAAAAATCTTTTCGCCGTAGTTGCCAAGGGTTGAACCCTTCAAGTTGATAATGTTCTGGTCGGCTGCATTTGCCTTTTTGATGGAAGCGATAAAGCCGTCAAACTCTGTTGGAACAACGGACGAATCACCGTGGAAACACTGGTATTCTGCACCCTTGATGATTGTTTCAACACCTGCAAGTTTTTCGCTTGCAAGTGCGCCTTCAAAAGTCTCTGCGACTTCCATCTGTTTTGTAACAGAGCGGCGTGTCTGCAAATACTTCATGGCGAAAGTCTTGCGTTTAAGTGCCTGGTCAGTGTCGATTGAAGCGCCGCCTTCTGCAACAGAAAGATGGCGGTAATCACCGTGTCCAGTGCGCAAGTTTACTTCGTGTACGGTTGAGCGAACAGGTGTCTTCTTTACACTGTTCATAACCTTACAGTCTTCCTTTAACTGTGCAACTACGTTGATAACCTCGGATTCAAGGTTTTCTGGAATCAATGCGCGTCCGCCGGTAAACTGTGACGAATCTGTGCCATATCCGGCGGTAAGTGCCTTCTGCAATTCGTTTACTTCGCTTGCGCTCATTTCGCCGGAAGAAACATTGTCGAAAAATCCTGCCATTATTTTGCCCCCTTGTTGAGCCTTGTCTGCAAGAACTCATAATATTTTGGATTCATTGCCCTGCCAGTGTTCATGCACTTCTGGAAGTCAGAAGAAATCATGCTTGACTGGATTATGTCAATTTCCCCTTCGTCAACTGCCTTTTTAAGAACAAGCTGCACCTTGTACAGGTCTTCTTCTGTAGGTCTAGCTGAAAGATTCTGCTTTACGGCATTGTCTTTGCTGCCGTTCATACTCTTGTTGAGTACAGTGCGCGGCGGAATCTGCTGATTGCCGATTGCAGAAATCATTTCTGCCAGTCCGACAACTGCCTCGCCAAGGTCGTCAATGCGCTTCTGCGTTGCTCTCTGTGATTTAGCCAGGGTAGCGATTGTTGCGTCCAATGCCTTTAGCACCTCGCCACCGTCTACCATGTCTTCGTCTTCTTCTTTGGCTTCGTCTTTATCTTCTTCATCTTCTTTTTCTTCATCGCCCTTGTCTGTGTCGTCTTCATCGTCAAGGTCAATGTCTTCATCGTCAAGGTCAATGTCGTCTTCATCAACGTCTGCTTTCTTTACGGACTTGCAGCCCTTGTTGATTTCGTCTTCATCGTCCTTCTGATTGCCGCCTGTAAGAGATTTTAGAAGGTCGGAAACCGCGTTGGAAAATGATTTTTTCATCATTTGCCCCCCTTGTTTTATTATTTCCCGGGTAATCTCCCCGGCTTTTTCCTTTGGAATACCATTGAATACAAGGAAGTCGATTGCGTCCTTTTCGCCGTCAATCCTGCCCTTTTTGGCAAGGTCTACAAGCCTTTCTACTACTTCCTCTTCGTTTTCTGCTTTGCTTATTGCCTGTGTATTTGATACGTCAATGGTTTTTGTGCTTGTGTCTTCCGGGATAAGCGCCTCTCCGCCTGTCTTTGTTGCCGAATCGGTGTTGTAGCCGGCAGACAGTGCCTTTTTGATTTCAAGCGGCAAGAAGTCCACAAACTCCGCCGCCGTCATGCTCTTTGCAAAGACTGCACTTCCTACCGTGTTGTTTACCGGGCTTGTTGTTAACGCCAAGTCATTCCAGAGTACATGCGTTATTTTTTCAACGCCTGTTTTTATGTTTTTTACAACCTGTGGGAATATGCCGCCGACACTTGCGCGAACCCTTGTAGAACCTGCTTTAAGCATTTTAATAAGGTCTTTAGCTTTGTCATTGTTTGAATATAATTTGCCTTTTACGATTGTCTTTTTGTTCTTTTCATCGAAATATACGTCTATTGGCTCTCCGATAACCATTGAAGGGTCTGAAATAACATTGCCGTTTTCATCCTTGCGCTTGTGCAAGTGGTCGAACGAAATAACGCCGCCTTTCAGAAACTCGTCTTTTGATTCCATCAGAGCGCGCTGCAAGACTATCTGATTCTGTAGGTCCAGGTTTTCATTTGACGCTTCGACTTCAAAAATATAGTTTCCAAAATCGTCCGTAGCCCCGGCGGACTTTCGTATATCCAAAGAGAGGTAAACATTGTTGAATGTTTCAGTATCGGTCATTATGCACCCCGAACGAAAATAAAAAAAAGCAGTCCGAAAAAGCCAATTATGCTAGACTTTTCCGCGACTGCCTCTATGAGTGCAAATCATCGAATCTTATACAAGAATTAAATACAAAACAATTCTTGTTTTCTATATCTTAATTTGAAAACCGCTTGTTGTCAAGGTTTAAGAGCGTGTCAATAGGTTTATGCAAATATTTTGTCAATTCCGATTGCCTGTTGACAATCTTTTTGCCCCAAATTGTCATTATATGTTATTTTATTTGCCGCTTTTGTTTCTATTTGCCTATTTGCCCAAAAAAAATGGTGTTTTATCTGTTTATTTCGCAAGTTTTGGCAAATAAAAAACGCTCTAGGATTGCTTTAGAACGCTTTATTTTTGTTTTTAGTGTAAATTATCAACCTCCATTAAAAAGCCCTTGTATAGCCCGATTTTGAGCGATACAAGGGTATTTTTATTGATTCTTAAACGCGATTTTTCATTATTGATTTTCTGATTCAAGATAATTCAGTTCTCAAAGCTGCCGCGATATGCTCCCTTAAAAAGTTCCTGCAAATAGTTCCTTCCGGGTCTTGATTTTCTTCTACATCAGGATTGAAAGGACATTCCCAGTGCATAAGTTTGCATAAATCGCAAGAATAAGAATTGCGATAAATTGTTTCATTCAGAAAGTCAAGGCATTTTGTTTCTTTTGCCATATAATCACCTCACAACTTAATAATACAAGGCGATTCAAAATAAGTCATTCAACACGTAGTTGAAAAAAAATATATCAGTCGTTCAACTCGCAAAAACGGCGTTTATAGTTTCTTCAAATTCTCTGATAAGGAGTACAAAATCACATCCTTGTACATAACCATTATAACGGTATTCGTTCAGTCTTACCGCGCGTAATACTTCTCTGTAATACCATTCGATAGAATCTTTGTCGGCATTAAAACGCTTCCAGAGGTCAACTCCTATCTGCTGCTTGTCGCGGTACATACTTCTGATATTTGATAGCTTGTCTGCGAAGCAAACTAATTTTGTTTCAATACTTGCATTTTCCAGATGGTCTATTGTAGCCTGTTTACGTTCTTTCCAGGTCTTTGACTTGTCCTCGCTTTCAGTCTGAACGATTGCAAGGACATCAGCCCCGAAAAGCTGCTTTATTTCATCCGGCGTTGCATCCGTGTCTTCAAGCGTATCATGCAAGATTCCTGCAATAATCACATTCTCACTGCAATTCAAAGCCGTTAAAATCTGCATTACTTCCATAGGATGAACGATGTAAGGAATATCCGTACCCTTGCGCTTCTGCCCTTCGTGTTTTAGTGTCGCAAAAATAATTGCCTCTTGAATCCTGCTCATTTTCTTACCCCCTTGTTTTCTGTCTCTCCGGCGTGACAATATCCTAAGAACCGCCATATTTCCGGCTCTCTCTTCACCCTCGTAAGAGTGAGGTATGTCTGCTTTCCGTTTACGTAACTATGTGGCTCTCCGCACTGAAAATAGCCGTTGCAAAAGTTCCGTGGCGGTACGCTATTTATCAAATCCCATGCTATATTTTCGTCAAAATAATCACCAGGCTTGAAGTTCTCGTCAATGCTCGTTTTCCAGTCTTCAAGCTGCATAACCTCGATTTTCTTTCCGTCAAGTTCTACCTTAATCATACCGTACCCCCTGCCTTTTCAAGATTTCTAAGGTATGTATAAACCTTGTTTCCGTTTTCAAGTTCAAGCTGCTCTTTTGCATTTGTATGCCGGGATAACACCCGGCTGCCGTTTTATTCCTCTTCGACCTCGATTTCTTTTTCCAATTTCTTGTACTTCCTAAAGCAGGTCAAACCGACACTATACCACCCCATGTCGTTAGGCAGCTTGTAGTCGTCTACATCTGATGTCGTAAAGTATTCTCCGCCGCCAAACATCCTGATATTCTCACACTTTGAGCCTTTTTTTATCGGTCGCCCACAGATAGCGCAAGGCTCTTCATCATAGCCACAACGTTCTTCGTTTTCGTATTTTTTTTCCAAATCAACCAGAAGGTCATATCTAACTGCTTTTACTTTCATAGTGTACGCTCCTTGCAAGGCTCTAACCGCCCTACACTTTTATATTAAACTATTTAGTTTAATATGTCAACTGTTTTATTAAACTTTTTTCTAAAATTATTTAATTTTCCTATTGATTTATTTAAGTTATCCGTTTAATATATTCATTATGAACTTAAACGAAATTATCAGGATATTATGCGTAAAGAGAAATACGACTGTCGCCAAACTTTCTGAAAAAATGGGAAAGACAAAGCAGAATCTTTTCATGAAGTTGTACAGAAACGACATGAAAGTTTCCGATTTTGAGAAAACTTTGGAATTGTTAAACGCGGAAATAAGGATTTTTGATAAAACTACAGGTACAGAGATTGTGTAAGTGAGGTAACCAACGTGAATCAGAGCATTATCAAACTATTTCATCCAGAATTTCAACCTTTTATCTGCCAAGAGTGCAAGAAGCAAATCAACTTGCCGAAAAGGGAAATAAGGCGGCTTTGTTTGCTTTCTTACAAAGAACTTAAAAAAGAAGAATTTAAAGGTCTTTGCCCGGAATGTACAAAAAAATGGCTACAGAAACAGCCCCACATCAGAGGTCAAAAAGCCGTTATTTGGTTTGAGGAAGCCGCCTTATGACTGCCTAATCCTCTTCGTAAACATCAAATATACCCTCTATAGAATCCTTCTGTTCTTGCGAAAGATTGCAATACAAAGGCTCTACCAAATCATAAAATGCTTCTTCAAAAGCCTTGCTTTCCCTGTATGAATCATCTTTTTGATTGTAAGTATCTATTGCGTAACGGTCAAAAACGCTTAGTTTGCTTATTCTATCCGTACAGATTTTTTCAAAATCGTAATACCCGACTTCATACAAATAATCATCATCATCGGGATTGTAGCCTTGACAATGGAATCTATAAGAAATTAGTTCAGCCCAGGAAACAGAACTGTCTTTTTCGGTTTTAAGTTTGTTGAACTTATCTAATTCTTCTTTGACAATTTCAGTAACCATTTTAGGCACTTCATTGTCAATCATTTCTATAAGTTCGTCATAGATTGATTCTTTATACTTCAAATCTCTGTATTCTCTGTCAGAAATTGTTAAAGACATTTCTTCCACCGTGTACGCTCCTGTGAAAATAATGTAATCGTACTTTATTTGTCGGCAAGATGTCTAAAATAAAAAAGCCCTAGACTGGCTAGGGCTATGACTATTCAGGAAAGAATAGCGGTGTACTTATTTATTAAAATAACTCTCGTAGAGTTTAGCACTTTCAAGGGCTTCTTTTTCGCTGCACTCGTGCCATGTCATAGGGTCTGCGGAAAGTCTGTCAGTTTTTACAGTTTTTCCGTCGCTATAAATCTGATAGATTCCGTCTTCTTTTTCGACAAACGCTCTATCATTATCGTCAATGTAATATTTCATGTTTCACCCCCTGCACTTGTATCTTAAACTAGATGGTTTTATTTGTCAAATGCTTATTTAATGTAGTTAATCAAGTGTTCAAAATGCTCGATTGTCTTATCGGTCAATACGCCTTCTGCCTTTGCCTGTTCAAACAACGGCATAGCCTTATCTACATGACTGCGAATTGCAGCGGCATAAGGAGCGTGTTTATACTCACCGTCAAAAATATTCGCATTGCCGTCCTTGCCTTTTGGAATATCTCTTGTCGGGAAGTTACCTTCTTTTGAATATTTGTTTGAAAGTCCGTAAAGGTCTTTCTGTGCTTCTCCCATGATTTCAGCAAGCTGCTTATACTTTGGATTTGAAGCAACTGAACGATATACTTCATAAAGCGCGTGTCCGTAACGCTCTTTTGCAACCATGTTTGCGGTAGTGTTTACCTGCAATTCAACGATTGCGCCGTTTGAGAGTTTGACATTACAGTTAATGTCTGAATATCCAACTGGCGATGGTTTACCAAAGTTATTTTTAATACGCGCAACTTCTTTTCTGCCGTCAAGGTGTTTAAGAATGTTTGCAACATCTTCAACGCTATTCAAACAGATTGTATGCCCATCGCAATCGCGGATTGTACGGCAATGATAAGTATCTGTCTTTTCATCGTATATCTGCTTTGCAATATCCGGGTTTGATTCTGATTTTGCGTCCTCGCGTAACTTTTCTTTGATTCGCGCTTCATTCTTCAAAGTAGCGCGTTTCATAACAATAGGATTCAAAGCTGCAAACTCTTTTGTTACGCTATCGGTAAAGTTATTAAACTCACCTCTTGCAGCTTCAATAGTCTTGTAAAGCCCTTCGATTGTGTCGCAAGATTCCGGCTGCATACCGTCAATACCGCGCCATCCCGATTTAACACTGTTTGCGTCCATAAGTCCGCGGATAGCGTCATTCGGGTTAATCATTTTTGTAACCTGCTTTACATCTTCATGCTTTACCCGGAAAGTCTGTCCTTTTGCGTTTCCAGTTCCTTTGACTGTTACGCCCTCTCTTCCAATTCCCACAATTTCGCCGGTCATATCTACGCCGCCATTGTTAAAAACAATGTGGTCGCCGGTAGTATGGGCGTAAGAGTGCTTTTCTTCTTTTGGTGCTGTTGCGTCTTTGTTTTTGCCTTCTTCCGGCTTGTCGATTTTCTTGTAAACGGTTTTACGATGTCCGTTTTTATCGGTAATTATTTCCTTGCGCAATTTCGACAGGTCTTTTTTACCGAATGCCTTTTCCATTTCGGCGTAAACCGACTTTGAAAACATTACCTTCATTTTCCACCTCGCTTATGATATTTTTTCAAGAGCGCTTTTAACAATCTTTTTTGTAGGTTGACACTCTCTTGCAAAAAGTTTTGTAAGAATGTTCGTTATGGATTTCTTTATTTCCAAGAATCTGTTCAACAAACTTTCCTTTGATTCTACACCGCCAAGAAATATATCCTGCTCTCCGCTTGCACTTGTCCTTAAACCTGCGTTTAGGTTTTTCATTCTCTGCGTAAAAGCCCGCTCGCCTTCATCGTGGATGATTTCAGCAAGTTTGCTTGTTGCCGCGTCCGGGGCTTTGTCTCCGAAAAGACTTCCCTGGGCAAGGTATGATTTTACATCCGGGAATGTTTCATGGTCTTTTGCAACCGTAACGGCAATGTTTACCGCGTCATTAAGTTCTTTGTTGAATGAATATTCTTTGCCTGTTCCCTTGTTTTCAATCAGTGGCAAAATAGCCCTTACAAGTTTCTGTCTTATTCGCTTTCCACCTGCGCCGTCAAGTTTTCTGATGTTCCCTTCATTCAGTACACTTCCAACAAGTACAGTTTCTACAAAATCCTTGCCGGTATCGTTCAAAGTACCGTCCGACTTGCAATACTGCGCCTTTTCGTTGTCTCCGATGATTCCAGATTCAATCAGTTTTGAGACAAAAGCCTGGCTTCCCTTCGGGTCATTATACATGTCGCTCATGGTTTCGTAGTTTGACAGTTCGCTTGCGATGGATGATATTTTCTGCTCGTTAAGTGTTTTGGTGAGTTTTACCGCCTTTTCTACGTTGCTCATTGTCTTTTTTGTATCACGGTTGAACTGCGCAAACTCTTCTGTGGTATAGTCTCCCTTGTGTTCCTGGTCCACTTCCAGAACAAGTCGCGGATTCTTGAATCCTTCAAGGTCGCTCTCTTCAAGTCCGTATTCGTCTATCATTTCACGCAAATCGTTCAAATATGCCTTGTCAGTTCCGTTTCTTGCAGCAAGTTTGCTTGACATGGTGCGGTTGTTGCCGGAAATTACAATGCCGTCTTTCGTAACAATCGGCGGTGATTCCAGTGCAAGGGAATTGAAGTTAGCCGCAATCCTTCTAACACTTTCCTGCGCGTCCGCGTCATTCTGATAATCGCGGTCATTGATATTCTGTCCGTTTTCATTCTTCGGGAATCCCTCTGTAGGCGCGTAAGTGCGTTCATCGTGGCTTGCGGTAGGTGCGTCAGCTTCCACAATCTTATAATGGCACTTGATTTTGTTTCCGTTTGGAAGTGTCACGGTCTTTTTATTGCCGGTAACACTTTTTGACGCTTCGTATTTATCGCGTATGTCTTTTATTGTTGTTTCCGGCTCTGCGCCGTATTTTTCTTCAAGTTCTTTTTCTTCCTGTTCCTGCGCTTTCTTTTCCGGGGCTTTTACAAACATTGCTATAATGTCTTTATCTCCCTGTTTAAGCTTGTCAATAGCCGACTGTATAGCCTCTTCACGTCCTTCGCGTGTTGCTTTTTCGTGTAAAGTATCATTCTGTGGAATAATAGAGTGTACAAAGTCTTTATGTTTTTCCAGTGCTTTTATAGCGTCTTCAACTGAATCAGCCTTGTTGCTGCTATTTGTCAAAATCTCTATTTCTTTACTAAAAGCCCGTGTTTTTGTAACCTGTGCGCGGTCTTCTGGCGTTTCATTTATCTGTATTTTCTCTTTCGTTTTCTTTGCACTACGTTCTTTTTTCGGTTTTTCCACCGCTTTTGTTTTTTTGCTTTCCAGTTCATCATTTTTAGATGAAACGTAGTCTGAAAGTTCCTTTACAAACGGCAAAGGTCTTCCGTTTTCATCACTGAATCTTTCGCGGTTTTCAAGAACAAGCTGCAAAAGTTCTTCTGAACTTGTGCATTTGTCGGCTTTTTTCTTTAATGCGGCAATGGACATTTTTGCGCCGCGTGAATTACTGTCATATTTTGGCCGCCACTTTCCAGGAGCAATTTTAATGTATTTTTTCCCCTTCCATTCGCGGATAGTTCCTACTGGGTAGCCCGATTTCTGCATTGATTCGGCTAACAAAATAGACTTCTTCACCTCGCTTTTTTCTTTTACTGCCAATCCGTCAAGGTGATTCATTATCAACTCTTTGAAATGCTTAAATTTCGGGTCTTCGGACATTTTCTACTCCTAAAAATTAAAAAAAAGCGCCGATTACCCCTAAATACTAGAGATAATCGGCGCTCGCTCTAGCGTAGCAACCGCTATGAATACAACATCATGATTATTCTACACCACAACTAGATATTTTTCAATAATGCACTTTTGCGGAAATAGACGTTTCCTTTTTTGTCAAAGAATACCCAGGATTTCTTGAACTCACCGCGCCCAAAACGCCTGTCGTTTTCTTCCTTAATCTTTGCCTTAAACTCATCGTCCATCGCATGTAAATCGTTCATAATGCCGTCTACATTCTGCTTTACAAGTTCATCAACGGACAAAAGGTTTTTCTTGTTCGCTTCATTGTAGGCAATGGCTTCTGCCAGGAATTGGTCGCGCATGTCCTTTGCTTTTGCTACGTTGTCTTTAGCTTCCGACATGAGTTTAACATAGTCCTGAATCTTTGCCTCGCAATCTTCCGGCGTTTTCAAGCCCTTAGAATCAAGGTATGCTTTGCAAGCGGCCTTTGTGTCCATTCCCTTTTTAAGGTTCTTGTTGTAGGTCTTAATATAGCCTTTTGATGTTGCGATTTCGTTATCAAGTTTGCTTTCGGCGTACTCAAAGCTATGCTCAATTTGGTCAAACTTTTTTGCATAGCGATTGGAATAAACCCCCAAACTGTCTAATTTGTCGAAAAGTTCCTTGTCTTTACCCAAAAAGTCAAACTCCTTGTCCTTGAAGTCTTTTTTAATCTTTGCAGTAAGTTCTTTCAACTCCTTCTTTCGCGCAGTAAGTTCATCAACTTTCTTTTGTTCAGCTTCCACACCCTCGAAACGCCATGAAACGCCGTTCTTTGCATTTTCCTTTATTGTTTCATCCGATTCAAAGGCAACGTCAATCTGCTTATGCAGCACGTCTATAAGTTGCGCATACATCTTTTGGTCGCTCTTGTTCTTTTCGGTGTATTCCATTACCTGCAAATCAGCGCGCTTGTTCGGGTCTTTGATGAGCGAAAACTTCAACTCTTCCGGGTTCACGTCATTAGAGTTCATTGTATCGCCCTTGTAAGAATAAAGGTCGTCCGTTCTTGATGATTTTTCATCGTGTTTCTGGTAAATCATCGGGTCAAGAGAATCGTGCATAAGTGGCGTTACACAATGTACAATTCCCTGCCTATTTCCCTGTCTCCAACCTCTACCCCATAACTGTTGTACGTCTGTCGGATTCCAGTCAAGTTGTGTACAGTAAATTGTTGTAGTATTACCCTGCAAGTTACAACCTTCTTTGATTGTTGAACTACCGATAATAACCTTACATTTACCGTTTACGTCATTGAACTCGTTGAAAACTTCCTGTCTTGCGTCCAGTGCCTTGTCTGTTGTTGCCGCACCGGCAAGTGTCGCAATGGCGTCTTTAGGTATGCCGTTCTTAATAAGGTAGTTCTTAACCTGTGGGAACTGCTCTACGCCGCTTGGCATGTACATTATCTGTCCGTTAGACGGTGACTGCTTGTACTGTGCAATGATGGAATCGCAAGTAAACTTCAACTTTGGAGAAGATTCTACAAACTCGCTCATTGGTGGGGCTTCGTAGCCATCGGGAATAAAATCAGTGTCCACTAGAGCCGGGCTTAAAGCGCAATTCTTCATTGCGTTCATGGCGCGGAACATGTAGCCATCGTCACGGTCGTCTTTCGGAAGGCTTTCTTGTTCCTCGATGTATTCAGAACACCTGTCCATAATTGCCTTCTGCAAGTCGCTTAGTTCAAGTTCCGGCGCGTGCATACGCTTGTAAGGTCTTACAACCCCTGCCTCTTCACCGTCTACCTTGTCAATGTATTCAGTCAAAAGGTTGTGCAACTCTTTCAAGTTTTCAAATCCCTTTACAACAGGCGCTTCCGTTACGCGGTTAGCCTTTACAACATACTCACGCTGCACTTTGCAGAAGTTAGAAACGAACTGTTCCAATGAGTAGTAGCCCATTTCTTTCAGCTTGTCACGTGCCATGTAAGACAAGATAGAATAGACTTCTGTCGGTGAGTTCTGGAAAGGTGTTGCAGACAACAAGAATGTGTTTCTGCCGTCATTTTTCCTTTGAATAAGTTGTGTAATGGCAAAGAGTTTTTTTGCGCGGTTGGAAGGTTCGCCACCGCTTCCCAAGCCGTCAAACTCGTTAGATTCGCCCTTTTCGCTCTCACCCTGTTTATTCATATGTTTAGGCATTTTGAAAAGATTGCGGAAATTGTGGACTTCATCGACTGTAATATGGTCAAATCCTAATTCACTAAACTGTACACCTTCATCACGAGTGCGCGACATTTCGCCGACAAGTTCAGCGTTCTTTTCACTGTCACTTGCTGCCTTGCGCTTTGACTTTTCTCCGCCGGTTTCCATTGCGCCAAATTCTACGTCTTCCTGGATTTCCGCCTCTTCCTGTGCATTGAATCCGATGTTTTCAAGCCCTTCATAAGTACATACTGAAATTGAGCCTTCGTCAATCTTCATTCCTTCTTTCCAGTAGTTTTTGGAAAGATTGCCAAGTTCATTAACCTTGATGTTAGGGAAGTGTTGATGAATTGACTTAATCCAGTTTGTATAAACTGCCTTTGGTACACAAATCAACGGTTTTTTGGCGCGTCCTGTCTGAATCTGATTTACGGTCGCAACTATGCCGCAAACGGTCTTTCCTACGCCGACATCATAGGCAAGAAGTCCAGTTCCCTTGTTACAGAGCATTGAAATGCCCTTTAACTGTTGCGGTAAAAGCGTAAACTCTTTCTTTTCCTTGTGCGTACTCATACCATCAACGAATATTGGAATCTTTGAATAATCGGGATTTACGAAAGAGTTTGCCTTGTCATTCCATGCCTGTACAAGGTCTTTCTGGTCTTCAATGCTCAAACCTTCGCGCAAATAGCGGTTAAACAGTTTTATAGCAGTGTCGCGCCTTGCCTGTTTTTTCTGCTCCTTATAGCGGACTTTGCCCTTCTTGTCGTCTGTTCCTGCCTCATGCTTGCCGACCGTAAGAGATTCTTTTCTGATAAATCCCCTAATGTCGTCAAAGTTCAAGATAGCCGGGATTTCTTCACGTGCAATCGGGGAATCGCTTGCATTGTAATATCCGTGTCCGGCATAAGCCCATTCAAAGAATCCGTCAATAAGGCTTAAACCGTCCTTTGTTTTATAATCCCTGGTCCAGTCTGTAATTGGTGACAGAGTGAATCCCTCGGACTTTTCAACTTCTACGCCGTTTTCGTCCATTTCCTTCCATGTGCGTAAAAGTCCTTTTTCAGGTGGTAAAACATCTTCAAGCAACGCTTTTTTCTTGTCATAATCCGGGTCGTTAGGGTCAAGTTCACGCAATTTCTTGCGGATATTGCCGCTCGCATAGTTCACGACATTAACATAAACATCGCCGTCTTTTACAAAATGGTCGGAAGTCCTTATATATTCCTTCTGCTCTTCTGTAAGTTTGGTTGTGTCGATGTTTCCGTATTTGTCGGTGACTTTCCAAATCGGCAAGTCTTTAGGGTCAAAAGATTTTCCGTATTTAGTGTTGAACTCTTCAACGGTCATATTGTGCGCGTCAGGGTTTGCCGGGTAATCATGTTCACCCTCTGCGTTTTTATTACCCTTCATCGCCTCTGAACGGTTGCGTTTCGCTGCCTGTTCATCAGTCAGCTTTACATTTTCACTCTTGCCGTCCACGTTTACAACAAAGCCCGATACTTTGCGGTTTTCCTTTAGATAGCCTGTTACAATGCCTGTCCTGCCGTCTTCAAGTTTTACCGTGTCGCCAAAAACAGTTTTGGAAGTTATCTTTTTTGGTTCAGGCTTTTCTTCTTTGACTTCAATCTTTGCAGCTTCCTTTTCCACCGCCTTGTCTATTTCTGCCTGTCCGACATTGATATTGCTTATGGCAGTTTCAAAAGTCTCGCCGTCTTTTGGCTTAACGTATGTTTCTTCGCCAAAGCGTCCGTTTCTTGTTGACACTTCTCCGGCAATATGGTCGGGATTGTTTGCAAAGTAATTTTTAAGCGCGTCTACTGTTGTACCTTTACCCTTGCGGAATACTACAATATCCGTGCCAACGTCCGTACTGTCAAAAGTTCCGTTGGGTAGTCTCCATGCTTCAAGCAATTCAGCCTTGCCTGCAATCTTTTCAAGGTCTTTGCCGTATGAGCTGCCGCCGTTAAGGAATCCGCTAGGCACTACCATAGCCATAATTCCGCCGTCTTTTACGGTGTCAAGGGTTCGCGACATAAAGTAAGTTTCATAGCGCTTGTAGTCTTTGCCCTCTCCCATACCCTTGTATTTGCCGGTATAAGCGCCGTACGGCGGATTTCCTACCGCAACATCATATTTTTCAAAATCCTTCGTAAAGCGTCCTTGCTTGTTCTTCATGAAGTTTTCTTGAAATGCGCCCTGTACAATTTCGGCTTCCGGGTGTAGGATATGCGCGATTCTTGCAGATTCTTCTTCCAGTTCAAACATAGTGAACTTTTCGTTTCTGCCTTCTGCAAAGCGTCCAATACCGCTAGAAGGTTCAATAACTGTTTTATCCTGTCTAGGGTTGTATTTATCGACAATTTCCCAAACTTTGGAAATAACGTTGCGCGGTGTGTAGAACTCGTAAAGAACGCCACTATTAGAACTTCCTTCTTCATCCGTACCACCTGCACCGACATACTGCGCAAGAATCTGCTTGTCCGCTTCTGTAATTTCGGAATCGGGCTTTTTGAGTATTTCGCGACACTGTTCGCGGATTTTCCTTGCCTGTCCTTTTGTTATTCTTCCTCTTCCTGCATTGACATCGCCGTTTGGTTCTGCAAGTCCTCTTCCAGGTTCGCTAGAACTGAATAAAGGTTCGTTTCCGTTACCTGTAGCCCCTGTGTCAGCAACATCTTGACCGCTAAGAGTTTCGCTCCTTCCAGTCCGTATGTTTTCAGCACCATCGGAAATTCTTCCCTGCTCAACGTTATTTGCATTTTCGGCATTTTTTACCCCCTGTAATTCGTTAAACTGCCTCTCCAAAAACTCTTTTTTATAGCCTAAAAGAGCATTTGCTTTCATTCTTTTTTTAGAGCCAAGTTCGTAATTTTCCAGATTCTTTACATCTTCATAAAAATCTTCAAAATTACGGTAGTTTTTTTCTCCTGCAAAGTCTGTTATTTGCTGCTTTGCTTTATCTTGGACAGTCCAGTATTTGCTATCTTTTTGTGAATCGTCTGCAAAGCCATTCTTTTCAGCGTTTTTATTACCCATCATCGCTCTACTGCGATTTTCGTGCGCTTCGGCTTCACTTATTTCTTTGTCTGAAAATACGCCGTCTTTTGCATTTTCCTTTGCAACCGTCTGATTTTCAGACGCTGCAACCCTCTGCCCTTCAACAGAAAAGACGCTCCATACCTTGCGCATTAAAGAGCGGTTTATAACCATTTTGTCACCACTCTTTGCTTTAGGTTCTTTTTTTGCCGTGACTTCGGCATTAACCTTTGCCTCGACTGCCTTTTGTGTAACAGGCTTTTTGTACTTGTCGCTATTTTCCTTTTTGGAAAAAATGCTATCCCACTTCACTTTGTTAGTGAAATACTCCAAAACATGCGCCGCCCAGGTCTGCTTGTCCGCGCCGTAATCCTTCTTTATGTCGCTAGTGTATGTTTCGTCAATCTTCTTCTTCCCGATTCCAAAACATTCAAGCAAAGCCTTCAATGGGTGTTTCCAACTGTCTTTGTAGACGTAGTTCCACCCCTTGCCGCTTGCCTTCGGATAGCGCCTAATGTACTTTACTGGACGTGATTTTTGAATGGAATCCCATTCTTTTTTCGCCCAGTACCGTGCCAAAAATCCAATCATAGCCATAAAAAGCCCCCTAAATATTTAATATTTCCGCAATTTCAACCTTGCGAAAACCGTCAGTGCAATTAATCGGAATCACCGCCACTATAAAGTTCATTGATTCTGTCAGTAAATCCCTTTGTTGAATCGTCTGGATTGTCTATGCCCTTTTCCTTAAACTCTTCTTTTGCCGTCTTTACTGCATTATTCCACTTTCTTGCGTTCTTGCTCTGCTCTGCCACTAGCGCGTCAATGTCGATGTTATCAAGTCCGATGTCATATCTTGCCCAAGTTCCACGACAATAAGGGTGTAAAGTCGATAAAGGACACTCCCATTCTTTACCGTCCTTGCCTTCCCATATCACATAATCAGCGTTTTTATCCTTTGATTTTTCATCATTCAACGGCTTATCGCTCCATACTGCAATTTTACCGTTGATTGCCTTACACTTCGGGCAAGTGTTAGCGTCAATTACTTCAATGCGCCTAAAATAAGTTTTTTTCCCTTCTTCGGTGTTATAAACTTCTTCCTGCACAAAAGAATTATTAAAGGCGCTCTGAATCTCCGTGTCTGCAACTCTCTGAAAATCGCGGTTATTGCCTACCATTTTGTCAAACAATGCTTGTGAGACTTGTCCTTTGCTCTTTTTTCCGCTTACGCCGTCTATAAGAATCTGCTTTATATCTCCGCGCATTTTGTCGGAAATATTCGTTACCTTCTGTGCTGCCGACTGCTGCAATACCTCAATTCTTGCCATTTCCTGCCGGGTGAGACTTTCGCCAAAAACATTTTTCATGTTCTTTACGCTTTCACTTATCCAGTCAAAAGCTTTACCGTGATATGAAACATCATTCAGCCGTAAGTTTTTTACGGCTTCAAGTGAATTGTATTTCAACATGCGGTCCAGGATTTTTGAAAGTGATTTTGATTCCAGAATGATTTTCTTTTCTACGTCTTTAATATTGCGGTTCAAAAACTTTTCAAGATTGCCTACAAACTTATTCCAGTCTGATTGTTTAATCGGTTCGCCGGTAGAAGGATTGTAAAGAATCCTGCCTTTATGAGTTAGTACATCGGATTTTGTCATTACGGTTTTTTTTGGTAGGTCTAAATAGTCTGTTACAAAATCATAAGTATTGCGTACAAGTTCGGAAAAGAACATGCACCACTTGTCTGTTAGGTCTTCTTGTGCCTTGTAAAAAAAGATTTCACCCTTTGCAGCTTTCAGTGGTACAGATAAACTCATAGCCATAGTGCGCAAAGCTTTTTCCACACGTTCCCTGCTAAAGTCCTTAATTTTTATATTAACCATTGGCAATCTTGCCGTACTGTCTGCCGGAACATATTCAGGAATACCGCCATACAAGCACTTTTCAAGCTGCTCAAACTTTGCCTGTTTGTTTCCTTCTGTTATGTCCTTTATTTGGATTTCAACAGGTTTTAGAGAGTGATTAGTTTTTTTCTTTTGCTTGCAAGCCACTTGTTTTAACTCCTAAAAATTAAAGTTTAGCGATTTGTTTACGCCGCCGTTTTCTTCTTCGGGTTTTTCTTCTTCTTCACCCTCTGTATTTCCGCCGATTTCACCCCATGCGCCTTCGTCCACGTTGCTTTCTTGCTCGCTGTTTCCATTTTCCGCGCCGTTTTCTTCTGCATTGTCTGCATTTTCGCCTTCGCCGTCTTCTTCTCCGCCAAAGTCTCCGCCTTCTTCCATGTCTTCCATTCCGCCGCCATCGTCCATTTGTGCGGCTTGGTACATCTGTACAAACTGCGGATTTGCCGGGCATTTGTCCGCCCAGTCTGCCTCTATTGGTTTAAGCCCCTTTTCCTTGCGTACTTCGTTTAATGTCTTGAATGATTCAAGTTCGGTTTTTGTAAGGTCAAGAATCTGTTTAGGGTCGTCGCGTTCATATCCTACAAACTCAATTTCGTAGCCCGGATAAGCCTTTTCTAGTATCTGATTGATGTACTGCTGCAAAAATGACAACATATCGCCCAGTACAAGAGATTTTGACGCTTCAATTTCAGGTGTTGTATTGTGTTCAAACATCGGCTGCGACTTGGAAGAGTGAAGCCCCAGTTCTTCCATAGAGCAACCAAAAAGCGAAACAATAGCACTTGTCAAGAAGTCAAGCCACCCCTGGAACTCCATTTCTTTGTTTGTTCCGCTTAAACTTACCCACTTGATAGAATTGTTCTCACCGCTTCCGCCGTTACCTGCCGGGATAATAGGAACGCGCCATTGGTTAGCGGTTGTTCCGCTCATAATGTCGCATAGGTAGTCTTCCATTTGTTCTACGGTCTCTTGATTTGCGTTGCCATCCAATAAAAGCATACCGCGCGGCAATTTGTTTTCGGTAAAAAATCCGGCATTGTAGGTAAAAGCATTGATTGTACTTGTTATAAGGTCTATTGCCTGTTCTACCGGCGAATATCCGTAAAAAGAATAGCGTACATCGCTACGCGGATTCTGATAGTCAAAAATAAGACTTCCTGCCGGATAAAAAGCCTGTGGGATTTCGTCTATAACCTGTATGTACTTAATGTGCAATGGGTTGTCTTGGTTTGGCAAGACGCGCTCTATTGTTGCACCGTCCACCGCCCAAAATGCGTAAACCTTGCCCGATACTGTACGCCCTATTTCCGTTGCAACCTGGTCAATCTCTAAAGCGTCTCTTAGTATCTTTGTGCAATAACGGACAAAATTATCACGGTCTGGAGATTTTTCAATCCCAGTGTTAAGCAAGAACTGCTCTATTTCTGTTCTTGCCTCTGATTTCTGCCCTGCCGCCTTAACCACATCTTCGCCAACCTTCTTAACAACAAAACCGCGCAAGTTGCGGTTAGTGGAAGGTTTAAGGAATGGCTTAATTTTCTTTTGTACGTTGATAATGCAAAGATTGATAATCCAGGCTTTTTTAGACACACGGCGCAACGTCTGGCAATCAACTTCACGGTTAAAGTGTCCGTCTGCGGTTTTTAAGTTTCCGTATTGATTTTCAACGTTGCGGTATGGGTCAAAAAAAGATGATTGTGAGCCGCCTTGTTTTGTCCGCGCATAGTCGGCGGTCTGGAATCCCCTTGCGTATCTTTTAGCCCTGTTGATTTCCCTCTTTATGTCAATCGGTTCTACTTCAATAGTCTTCTGTACCGGGACAATCTGCCTTTCGTTATCTGTTGCCATTGCGAACGCTCCTTAATACCGATGATAAGGATTTACCGCGCGTTCGGGTCAGCGATTGCGGATTGTTTGAGAGTTCTATATTGCCGTTACTTAATGTTACCACTGATTCATTCTTTTTTCTAGCATATTCTGCGTAAAAATTAGGTTCAATTTTCTTGCCGTCTGTCGCGTAACTTGCCAACGCCCATGCCCAAAAACTATCGGCATGTCCTTTTTCGTTTCTTTCCGCGTCATATCTAAAACTACCGCCACTTGACGGCGTTCTTTTTATGCTATGAATTTGCGCATGAAAATCTCTGTCGTTATCTAGTTCGTATTCCCGGCGTTCAAGTCCAGTTCTTACGCCCATAGCAAGCACTTCTTTTGACTGTAAATCAAAATGATAAAGTTCCACTCTCTCTCCGTATCTTTTATGCGCATTTTCCGCAAGGTTACGCCCTATACCGCCGTCGTCAATGCAACAACGAAAAATAGGCAAGTTTTCCATAAGTTTATTTAATACGGCGGTCTGCGCGTCAAAATCGGCGTTTCTCATTTCATGTCTTAAAACACTTCTTTTCTTGCCGTTAATACGTCCGATTATATAAAAGACTGTTGCGTCTGAAGTTCGTCCAATATCAACCCCCATAAATAAAGGTGAGCCGTATTTTTCCGGGCTATAGTTCAAAATAAGGTCGTCAGCGTTCCTAAAACAATGTATTTCTACATCGCGTTTTGCATTGATATAATCTTCGTCATTTTCAATATTTGTCGGTATATCTTCCTCGCGCCGTCCAGGTGTATTCGCGTATATCAATTCAAGTGAAATATAACTCGCGCTTGAATCAATGAACACACATTCACATTCCTGTTGAAAGTCTTCCAGTGTAGAGTTTTGAAATAGTGATATAAGGCGGTCAGTTCCAAAACGTTCTACGCGCTCGGCGGTCTCCATTTCTTTGGCACATTGCACCGCGCCGCGTACATCTTTGCACATAACTTTTGCATACCACCACGGAATAAAATAGCGGTCAAAGTTTGGGTAATTTTCTCTATCCGTACATATCTCGTAAAACTTGCCGATAGTTCCCAAAGGTGTACTTCCTACCTCGATACAACCTCTACGCAATGTACAGAATGAAGCTGCGGTATAGATTTCTTTTGAAAGTCGCGGTAAATAAATTGCAAACTCGTCCAGGCATACATCGCCGTTTTTACCTCGCGGCGGTCTACACGGCAAACTGATTAAACGGCTTGTCGTTTTACTTCCTACGTCCTCAAACTCTAGCATTGTCGCGGTAGAGTGTACAAGTTTCTTTTTGTATCTGTTTGGAATTGAATCATAGAATTGTCGCGCATACCTTATTTTTTCCTGCGCGTCTTCTTCATTGTATGATACAAATTGCTTTGTGTATTGTGTCCTTGCCGGGTCCAGGGCTTTTACAAGTCCTTTAATTGCAACAACAAAAGAAAAACCGGTCTGTCTGCTTTTTAGAAGGCTTATATATCTATTGCGGTTTCTTATAAAATCATCCTGCCAAAAATCCAGTTCTATGTCTTTATGGTCATATTTCATAAAGGCATAGACATAGTTCAATTTTTCTTCGGGTGTCCACAAGTCCATATATGCCTTTAATCCTCTTCTTCTTTGTTTGCAGCTCTTATTGTCGCAAGTTCCGACATATCCGCCGTTTCTTTATTTGCGCAAATAACTTTCGTTTTAAGCTGCAATTTTTCGCCGATAATTTCCGCCGTTGTCTCTATGTCAAAATCGTTGCCGTTTTCTTCGACACTCTGCATTTCTTTATGAATCTTCAAAAGTTCGTTTTCTGTCTGCGTTTTAGAAGGTAATTTATAATGCGGTATGCTTCTCTGCCCCACATACTCGACATCTTCAATAAGTTCTTTCTGCGCGTCTGTCAGTTCGTCAGGTGTTTTTATTGTTGCGCTTACATACTCGTAACCTTCGGGAGTAGTCTTATTTTTAATGTTGTAAAAGTCTTCGGGCTTCATGTTCAGCCGGTTTATTTTTCGCTCGATAATAGCCTTTACCGCCGATTCTAAGTTAGTTTTTGTTAGATTCTTTAATAATTGAGAAGTTATGTTTTTAATTTCAGCAAGTATTTCAGGCGATTGTAAAAACTTTGCAGCTTGTACTTTTGCCGTTTTTTCAGAATATCCGGCAAGTCTTACGGCTTCACTTGCATTTCTTTTTAATGAGTTTTGACTGCTATAATAAAAAACAAAAAGTCTCTGCGCGTCTGTTAGGGATTGCGTCCATTTTAATTCAGAATCAAGATTGATACAGTTTTGTTTTTCTTTATCCGTAAAGGCAATAAGAGGTAGTTTATCTTTTTTGATTTTTGCCGGTGTTTTACGTTTTTTTGTAGTAGTAATTGTATTGATTGTGTTGTCAATAAAATTATTGCTTTTCGTTATTTCGTTCATCGGTCTTTATATCCTCTTTGCACTTGTGGAGCGGATAACCCTTAAACCTGTGTCCGTTGTCATTAACCACTTCCAGTGGTTCAGCCTCACACACCGCCTGTGTGGCGTAGCCTGTTGCTATGTACTTGATTTTTGCGCCGCATTTTGGGCATACCTGCATATTACGCCCCCAAAAAATTTTTCAAGGTGTCGCCTTTGTATGTCCTGCTATAAGAATAGTCTGTGCATGTGCCGGCATTAAAAACGAAAACTACCGCGCCGTTAAAACTGCGGTCTGTTGCGGTTTTGATGTAGTCGGTTATAAGCTGCACACCTTTGTCATTTGCCGATGTTGGCAAATCATGCTTGTTAGCCTCGTTGACGGCAACAATTTCGCCGTTTTCAAAGGATAACTTGACGCTTCCTGTAAAGTTTGTGTTTTGCTTTTCTTCCAGATACTCAACAATACGCTTATAATGAGTTTTCACTTTTGCCCCAAAATAATTGTATCATCGGTCAGAATGATAATATTTTTTTGTTCTTTTGCCTGTTTATTATACACCGATTTTCTTTATAAATCAATGTTTTGCGCCTTTATTTCTTTCATGTTTCCCTAAACTCATAGTCGGGATATTGCCACTGCACAAGGGCTTTTTTTAGACTGTAAACGGCGTTCTTTCGTGTAATTTCTGATTTTACATCTTCAATGATTGTCTTTCCGCCTTCATTGTAGACAAAATCAGCTACATAATAACGCGCCCTTTTGTTTCCGCCGCTCTTCGGGCATATTAAAAAGCGTACCTGCATTTTAAGGTCTGATATTACGCCGCCGCGCTCTAAAAGTCTCAATTCTTGAAATCGGTTTGCCTCTTTCTTTGAATCAAATACCATATCGCCGATTTTTGTTTTCTGATTGTGGTATTTGTTGCCGGTATTACGCCCCGAAAACGGATAGCCACTATAAAATGTATTCATTCTATCCGCCTCTTAATTTATGTTTGGATTGTAACCGTTAGCAATAAGCCATTGTTTAGCCTGTTTTCTCAATTTCGGATAAACGGCGCGCTCGTTGTACATTGTCTTGTAGAATGCAACTTCAAAAACTTTCGCGTTTGGAATCGGCGGTAAATAGTTGCTCCACCTTTTACAATGTCCTTTGAACGCTTCAATATCGTTTTTGTTAAGCGTTGTAATAAGTTCACGCCTGTAAACTTTTAATAAACTAACTGTTTTCGCCATTGTCATACCCCCAATCTTTACAAGGTTTTTCGTTTTTCTCTACACCGTAGAATAAATCGCGCAACGCGCAAAATCCGCTATCTTTATTCCTGTCATGGTGAAAATCTGTAAGTTTGCCGTTTTCGTCTTCATCTGTCAGATAGCTATAACAATTTCCGCAACATGGGTTTATTTCAACTTTCTTCGATTCCATCTCCCTTTGTTTCCTTTTCGATAAGTTTATTCACATACCAAGCTGCTTTTTTAAGTTCCTGGGCTACATCGTCTTTTTTTCCTGCCCGGCATAAATATTTGATTGCATTGCCGCGCAAAAAGCCTTTGTACTGTTCTGTTGGCAACCACGCTTCTAAAACCTTTATACATTCGTAGGTTGTGTCACCGCCGTATCTTTCAGGATGATTAACTTCTTCTGTCATTTACCTCTCCTTTCAGCCATTTCAATTTCTTCAACAATAGAATCTATCGCCAAATATAACTCTGCGCACAATTCTCTTGCCCTGTCAGATGTTATTGTGTCGACAGACCTCAACGCCAACAAAGCAGATAGCTTCCCCAGTGCATGTCTCGCTTTTCTGCTAATATTCATCCTGTCTTTTTGAATTAATTTAGCCATCTAGTCTCCTACTATCAACAATTCAGCTAACGGCAAAGTCCATTGCCCTTTGCCTTGCGTATTCGTCTGAATTGTTAAGCAGGTCTTGAATGATTGTCTTTGCATAGTCTATATCACCCCTTAAAGAATTGATAAGGTCATTTGAATGTCTCAACGCTGTCTGCTCTATAGATTCACCAAAAAGATGCTTATAACTAGGATAAGGAGCTTTGACTTCTTCCTTAGCCCTGTTATAACCGAACTCTGCACCATCTTTGAACCCCTGTTCTCTTGCTCTTTTTCTATCTTGTACACCTTCAAACAATCTTCTCTCGTTCGGGTCTAAAGATTCTTCCCCCCAATAGTGTACGGTATTTAAGACTTCGAGTTCTTTCTCTGTTTTTGTTCCTTCTGCATAGTCTTCTGCTTCTTCTTCAAACATAATTTACTCCTCTATAGGCAATTCTATCCATTCGTCAAATTGGTCTATCATTTCGACTATCATCTTTTTTAGAAGTAAATGATAATTAAGAAATTTATTGTCAAATCTATCCCGAACAAGAATCAACTTTACATTTTCATTCGGCAAATCTCCGTCAGCAACCTTGTGCCACTTTGGTCTGCCTGCTTTAAGCCCTGCAAGATGAGCTTGCTTGATAGATTCTTTTATAGCACAAGTTTGAAATATATTGTATCTACAAATATCTACTGTGCAAGTTTTACACAAACCTTTCGTGTATTCTTCAGCCATTTCTTCATCTGTCATTCTGATACCTCCTTTAAGAATTGCTCTGCTCTCCACATTTCATCTGCAATTCCTGTGTTGTTTTCATAATCAATTCTACTTTGAACAATAAAATACAAACCTCTTAATATCTCTTTGGCTTGGACGAGTTGCTCTTTACTTCTGACAACATTTTTAAGGACACTTATTCCGCCACTTGTCATATCATCTAACTCTTTAACCATAGCCTTGTTTGCGTTTTCAAGGGCATTTGCTTTTGCTTTCAGCTCTGCATTTTCTTTTTCAAGTTCAGCTATTCGCTTTTCTCTAGGCTCTGCTCCCGCAAGATAACCGTCTCTACAACAAGCATAAGTTCCGTCAGTTTTGTCTCCCCACTCTAAAGCGTATTCGGTCGCTTCTTTTTCAAGCTCTTCTTTAGTCATTTTTTTTGCCTCCTTTTTAATACTAACTTTAGTTACCTTTTTCTTTTCATATTCAAAAAATATTTCCGTTCTTTTTTAGATTCCTTGCTTTTAGCTTAA
>Ga0326511_10000777_pt1 | contig 27783 bp, 41 predicted proteins | sample 0_2496_0518_D_FD_203701 | JGI IMG/M metagenome (GOLD analysis project Ga0326511, IMG submission 203701) | Bovine rumen microbial communities from UC Davis, California, United States - 0_2496_0518 | ecosystem: Host-associated > Mammals > Digestive system > Stomach > Rumen | place: USA...
AAAAAGTTTTATTGGGGTTTAGCATCCAGTATCTTCTTCTTCGTCCACATCCTCGATTGGAGTAATGTACTCTTCGTTGAGTATGATTGGTTGTCTGATTTCACCGACCTGTGCCGGCTCATCAATAGTTGGAGCATTATCAAGGAAAGCCAATGTATTCGGATACTTCGCATCAATGTATGCAATAATTAATCCCACGATTGCAAGGATTATGCTTATTACTTGGTCTTGTGTCTGAGTGTCTGCTATGATGTAGGGCAAGACGGTCAAAAGTATCATTTTCACGATTGTACTAATATTTCCAGTATGATTACTCAATTCTTTCACCTCATTGAATATAATTTCCATTCTCATCCGTAAAGACAACCTCATCCTTATTGATAATATTGTCCTTATGCTTCTTCTGATTAACTCGGCTTTGGTAATCAATCACAAGGGAATGATCGCCGAAGTGTTCGTATAGTTTGTTTGCTATTTTTTGGTTTATTAGGATTTTCTGTATTGACATAAGCATCATTTCTTGGTTATTAAACAGATACTTGGTTGGTTAGCCGGAGTATTTGCAATGTATTTTGCATATTCCGGGTAGGTTCTTTTTTCGATGTAGCCACAGTAACTGGTTGTGCCACACTTATCGCCGAGACTATTTAAGACATAAACAATCTTGTTATTATGGTCGATTTTATGGATGGTTTCATAATGACCATACTTTAAACGGTATAGATTGTGTATTATGCAATCAGTATCCTTTTGGCTTATTAGTTTTCCAAGGGCTTTAAATCGTTCATCAGTATTCTTGCCTAGGCTACTGAAATTAATCCACTTCGCTTTTAGGTTGCCGTTGCTTGCTTTGGCTATGGCAGTAAGTATGCCTTGGTGGTCTGTACCGGCGGTTGTGGTTCCTGCCCACCCTGCAAGTTTGGACTCGGAATATTTTGTTATTCCAAACTTCCGCAATACTTGGTGGACACTATGGACTCCGCAGTAATAGCTGGTGCATTGTCCTAGGTTGTTGCAACCGGTATTCAGATAGTGTGGGCTACTGGTGTAAACTTCAAGGTTTGCATTACTTGATGTAGATTGAGCAGTATCTTTTTTTGAATTTGTACTGCTCCTTCCATTTACATCAATGTAGGCACTTGTAAATAGGCAAGTCTTCGGCAAGGCTTTATTTTCCTTGTAGTATACTATGATTTTACAGATGCCATATAGGAAGGTTGTGAAGTCTGCCTTGTTTCTTATGGTTACTACATATGATGGTATGCGATTGTTTTTGTTGCAGTAGTCATTGAATCGGCTTATCATATCCAAATATGTGGTCTTGGAGCAGTTCTCATTGAGTTTGGTACTGAATCCTTGGTTAGACTTGCCTATTGGCTTGAGATTGAAAGTATCTGCTTTCAGATTGGCTATGGTTCGGCTTATCAAGTAGGCGACCGTGTATGGTGTGTATTGGTTGCCTTGGATTGTGCAATACTTCGGAAGCTTCTTATTCGTTTCAATAAAATGTTTAACTTCCACGGCTTCATTGATTATATTTTTTGTTTTTATGGTTGTGATTTTATTCACCTCGGGGAAATAGCAGAAGCATTATAAAGCTTCTGCTTTGATGTTCCTAAACATTTTCTGATAACTGCTACCATAATTCAAGTAATAAAGACCATACCTTTTAGTTGTGGAGGAAGTTATAACACTTGAATCGAAAGTTCCAGTATTAGTATGCAATACAGTATCATTCATATCACTTATTGTGAATGTGAAACTTGTACCTTGCACGATATATTCCATCTTATACCAAGCATTGGCGGTTAATGATAATGTGTGTGAGTCAATAGTAGCATCAGAAGTTGTAGGACTCTGTTTCTTGTGTTCTAATGTTTTGTTGGATATGTGGTATCTTTCAGATTTGTAATCATTGGCATCTCCGATGATTATTCCGAAACGATTAGTTCCACTAAATGAGTTAGTGCTTACTTCACAACTGAAACGAATATTATCTAATCCATCTAATGCAGTTATCCATTTCGCATAATGGTTTCCTTCATTACTGGTTGCTTTTATAATGTAATAGCCATTACTGTTATATGTTAATGGTAAGTAATTTGTTTTACTGCTTGTTTGTATTGAAGCATTAGTGTACTCACTGCTCCTATCACTGTCTGGAATATCATAGAATAGGTATGATGGAACTGTTACAGTACAAGTTGCGGTTGCTCCTTGATAAGTCGCAGTGAAAACAGTCGAAGCACTAATACCAGTCACAGTAACTGATGCCACACCACTACTATTAGTAGTAGCCGTGTATACAGAACTATCACTACCAGTAACTGTGACAGTAGCACCGCTCTTCGGAACATAATTCTCTTGAAGATAAATCTCTAATGTGGCACTGCCTCCAATCGCGGTATAACTCGCTTCACTGAACTCTATATGATAACAACTGCCACCAGTCTGAATATCGAGGATTTTCCCTGCAAGAGTGGTTAATCCATCATTAGCACTAGCAGACACGCCTTTCGCCACAAGATTATCCGCCATTGTTTCGCCTAATTCCATTAATGCTCCATTCAATGTTGTTGTATCATTTGGAATAATATCACACTCCCTATTGGTTAATATAAGTTATCGCATCACCAATCAAATCATCTAAATCATCAATCAAACCCTTCAACACATAACCCTGATAAGCACTTAAAGCTAAACCATTAGAATGAGATGACTGAGTTAAACTATTAACAGTTTTACAATGCCCATAATTCGCAGTTGTCCCTACTCCATAAGTTGTAGCACTGCTTGCATGACTTTTTGGTGCTTTCGCATCTAATGATGTTTGTAGATTAGTAACTTCACTTATCGCATGAGTGTGACTTGATGGTGTAAATGAAGAGGGTATGTCATCTAAATCCTCATAACTATTACTAGTTGCTACGGTTCCTAAATCTGAACTGTTTGCTTTTGCATTTAAACTGGATTGCAAGTTAGTAACATCACTTATTGAGTGGCTATGACTAGATGAAGCTTTACCATCTAATGTTGTTTGCAAGTTAGTCACATCAGATATAGTATGAGTATGAGTAGATGAAGCCTTGCCATCCAATGTTGTTTGCAAGTTAGTAACATCAGATATGGCATGACTATGGCTACTTGGAGTAAAAGTTGATGGAACATCATCCAAGTCATTGTAGCTATTGCTCAAAGCAACACTACTCAAATCACTAGTATTCGCCTTGTTGTTTAATGTAGTTTGCAAATTAGTGACATTGCTAATAGTATGTGTATGACCCGTATTTGCTTTCGCATCAAGACTATCCTTTGTTAACTTTTCGGATGGTACTTTGGAGTCACTTGTTGTGCTATTCCAAGATGAGACAATGGTTACACTAGCATCAGACCCATCGGTTACTTGATAGTCGAAGTAATCTCCATCAGTAAAGGTTATTCTGTAAGTCTTGACTTTTCCACTAGTGCTTCGCAATACTATTGAAGCGATGCCGTTTCCAGTATCTCCTTTGTCTCCTTTGTCTCCTTTTGCTCCTGCATCTCCGACTACTTTTCCTAGATCGTATTGTGCTATCCTATCAATCCTCCATTGTAAATATTACTAGTATCATATACTAAATGTCCGTTGTCATTTATGAAGTAAGGGTTGTCTGTTGCTCCTGGGAATTCCACTATAAGGTGGCCTTCATTGTTGATTGTGAAGCTTCCGACTGTTATTATTGACCCGTCTCCGCCTCCGCCTTGTACTGTTTTCCAGGTTCTTCCGCCGTTGCCGTCGGTGGTTAGTACTTGTCCATTTGTTCCTTCGTTGTTGGGTTCGTTGATTTTTTTCTGTAATAATGCATCGGTTTCGGTTTTGGTGTAGGCTTCTTCTCCACCGGTGAGGATTACTGGATTGTAGATGCTGTTGTCTACGAAGCCTAGTACTACTTTGTCGCCGACTCGGAGGTTGTTTCCTAGGGTGTTGATGTTTTCGTGGGTTAGTCCTTCTTCTTCGTCTTCTTTTGCGGTGCAGGTGCCGTCACTGTTTATGTTTGTGATTGTTGCGTATTTCGTGAATGCGATGTCTTCGAGGTTGTTTGTGATTGTTGTTAGGTTTGTGTAGAAATCGTTCATCATAATCCTCGTTTCCTATCATTATCTTTTTTATTCTTTTTTTGTTCTTCGGTCATTGTTCTTTTTTCACCAGTATAACGAACCTTGTGCAAGTCCAGTATGTGAGCCTCAATTTTGGTTCAATCAATAGTGGTGCAAACAGTACGAAAACAGCAACAGTAACTGCTTGTCCAAGTGGGTACACCACAATGATTGTTCCAAAAACTACAAGTTGGTGTATTGTGTATTCAAGTAGTGTGAGTGGCACTACATTATCTGTATCAGTTTCAAACAGTAGTTCAATTAGCCATACTTGTAGTTGTGGAGTATATGTTATATATTATCCAAGCACTTGGAACATTTAAAATGTGTAGTCGATTTGGAAACCTAAATTATAACCACTAACACTACTACCAAGGTTATAAATCCCATAACTGCCATTATCGTATAGGTAGAATATGAATTGATTACTTCGCATAATCAAACGGTAAAAACTCCTTTTCGGATAATAGGCACTTGGGATTGTAAAATCACCATAGTTATTAAAGTTCTCACCAGAGCCTATTGTGATGTTTGTACGATGACATATTATTCTTGCACATCTTGTAGTAGTGTTCACCCATAACTCATAAGTGGTGTTTTCGGCTACTTTTTCAAAAGTTCCAATATTCGTTATACTGGTGTCTAACGAACCCACCATACTATCAACAGCCCCATTAATCACAGACTGACTAGCATTAACGCTTGTACCAATATTAGATAATGCATTACCCTCTGTCACATCACTACTGCTATGAGTATGCTCAGTATCCGCCTTACCACTTTCCAAACTACTCAAATCATCACGAATACCAGACAAATCAGACACCAAACCAGTAACATTAGATTGATTAATGCTTGCTGTGACATCTGCAGATGAGCTCTTGAAACCAAAACTCAACCCAGTAACCACACCACCACTAGGGATAGTGATTACGATGTCATACTCTTTCAACTGCTTCAGCTCGACAACATCTCCAAGGTTACTATAATCAAGGTTGTTCCTGATAGGGGAGGATGCTCCAACTTCTGTAATGATTACACTACCATCCCCCTCTAAACTAACAAAAGTAAAACCGCCAAAACGATTAAAGTTAGGATAAACAGTCAAACGATAAACCTGACTGGAGCCTGCATTATTTGTAATGGTTTCACCAATGCTTAAATTACTGTTCGGAGTAATGCTGCAATCAGCAACCTTAGCCTTGACAACTGTTGTGCTATTCGGGAAAACACCACCAGTATCACCAGGCAAGCTGATATTAACGGTCCAGTCAAAACTGTTACCTACAAGTATTCCATCATTCAAATTCTCACTATAAACTTTATTCCCATGCTTAAAAAAATCGGTCATACTTCAACCTCCATCACATCAAAATTAACAAGGCATAAATCCTCCTTGTCAAACAAGGCCCGGAAATTACTGCCTTTAACAATAATAAAATCTCCTTCAACTATGGCATCATTCACCAGCCTTTCAAAATCATACTTGCTCCAAGTTTCCTCATCAAAGCAATCCATCAGTTCAAACACTAGCTTTTCACGATCCAACATCATAAGGAATCATCCCATCATAATCTTAACATTTCCTTTTATGCTTGAATACCCTTCAAGGAATGTTAGGAATACTGGGTCCCAGTCCCCCTCAAGGATTGTCACAACAAGGATTGAAGAGTCTGTCTTCCTATCAATCACGATATTGTTCTCTTCCTCAGCAAGGCTTGCCCTTACCACGATATCATTATCATCAGGGTCATAACTCATCAATGTATCATTACTGAAGCTTGGATTATCATACTTTTTATGGTCTACAGTATAAGCAGCTCCTAATGTTTCTGTTTCAAAGGCCACATCTCCGAAACTATTCCCAAAAGCAACGAGCAAATCCTTCCTAGTCAGTAATTGATGGTTCCGCAGGTACAAGTAGATCTTGTACTCATCATCTGTCAAGTATCTTGAATAGGTTTCTCCATCCTCTACAAAACTAATGCTTGGCCGTAGGAGATTATAGGATTTACCCCAGAATGTATCCAAACTGTTCAGGACCTTGGAGTTGATTGTTTCACTACCCCAAGCCCCATCAATGAACGAATGTTTGATGTACTCATTCCCTTCAACACTATAAGATGGTTCGTAGTAGGTATGAGTAATATTTGGCTCGTCAGGAAGCTTGACAATCTCCACCTTGCCAACATCACAATCAAGGATGCTGTAATCTATCCTGAACTGGTTAACCAATTCTGCTATCCTGTCAAAACATCCCCCTAATACTTTATAGATAAAGTATCCGGTAGGGCTTGGAGGATTCATGAAATTATTTTCAATATCATAATAGTAATCGCAGATTTCGTCACCAGTTACACTAGTATTATCATAAGCCACAACACTCACTCCATTTTAAGGGTCATCACTTTTACCAGGATTTACAACTAAACCAGTAGCAGGGCCGGTTGTGATTACAGTCACATCAGGGCTTACCTGGTACACTTCATCATACTCCATACTGATGGCTTCAGTCACCACTCCCCATATGACGGTTTGAGGATTAGTGAGGCTTGTTGCTTTCTGATATATTATAGCATCCACTACTTCAGGAATCTCTTCAATCAGCACTTCCAATGTGGAAGGATTGAACTCATGGTAGATGCTTGCATCAAGGTTGAACTGGCTGATTATCTCTTCCACTTTCGGTGTGACTGTCTCTACTGAAGCTTCAGGGTACTCTTCAAGGTTCAAATTAGTATAGATTACATACTTAATATCGTACTCTTCAGTTGAGGTGTCTGCAAGTACATACTGCACGCTTGCTTTCCTGTACCCAAGGTTGATTCCAACGATATTGTACTCGTCCAGACTAAAGAACTGTCTCAATGCAAATTCACTTGGAGTGTAATTCCCAGTTATGATTGTCATTCCACCGGAGTAATACTGCTCTGTCTCATCCTTATCAATTGGATTATATACCAGCAATAAGTCTTCATCTACACTGACTCCTGCCTTTGAAGGGAGGATGTCATGTATTAATTCTCCTACTCCATCTTCAACGAATGCTATTGTCTTGTACCAGTTCAAACTACCAATAGGACTGTTATTTGGATGCTCGATTATCCTTAATCTGTAATCATCATCAGATTCAATATCCGCTCCACCAGTAAATGCCAAGTTAGTTACTCTCACACCCGCAGGCAAATCATTCTCAATCAATGTGATTGTATCCGCCAATACATTAGTGTACTCTCCATCATATTCACAGACCGCCTCAAGCATCACATACCGTTTATTATTCAAGCTTGCATCACTATTTTCAACTGTGAAGCTTATGCTGTCATCAGTCATGACAACAAGGTCATTCAGGAGTACTGGTTCTGTGAGTGTGCAGACAGTTCCCATTCCATCATCTATTATCTGCTCGCTAGTCAAGGCTTCGTCATTGTAATAGATTATGACATATCCCTCACTAGGGCTTGCTCCATGCCGGTACACTCCAAGGCTGTCACCAGTATTGTCAAGGAATTCCCCTTCCTGAGTGTGCAGCATGCTCATCAGGTAATTATCGTTTATCTCTTCCCTTGCTTCAAGGAAAAGCCCTGCAATAGTATCCAGCAAGTGATATGCTTCGCTTCCTTCTGTGAAATCGGTCACCTTTGTAAGGCCATTGTATGAAGCATTGTCATACAGGCTTTTAAGGTAATCTATCACATCATCTTTCTCAATTATTTCCCCATCAAAGGTTTCCAAGTATTCCGTTTCCTGCACCATTTATATCATCCTAATGTGTTTATTTCTTCTTCAAAGCCAATTTCGCTACCATCTACAAGCTGCAATATCAGGTTAATCCTGAGAGTGTCATGATCAACCTTTGTGATTTCGTTAGTGATGATACTGTATACTCTAGGTTCCTCGAGCATACAGTTTTGTATGTACACGCTTAATTCATTTATCAACTCAGGTGTTGTCTTTTCACCGAGTATCTGGTGGACTTCGCTTCCGTAGTCGGAGTCAATGCTCGGATATGTGCCTAAGCGTGTCATCAACCTGTTATGTATTGCTTGTTCTGCATTGGCTAATTCTGTTACGAGGCCGATATCTCCAGAGCTTGTTAATACGCCATGGCTATCGTAATCTGTTCCATAGATTTCAGTATCAACCATAAGTTATCACTTCTTAGTCTTTTTACTTGTTTTCACATTCACTATCTTTGTTCCATCAACTTCAGTTTTCATGTTCTGACTTACATCATATGTCTTACCTTTATATCTGTTGTACATATGGGACCGTTTGACTCCATCAAGGCCTTCGTATTCGGCTTTGATGATGTCTACTGTTTTACCTGCTCCCTTGCACATTATATAAAACAACCAGGATGCATCAACACAATTATAGGTCTTCTTACTCCAACACTTCTCAGCGGATTTCGCTCCGAACTCTGTTTCATTTTCAGAACTTACCTTATGGCCTATGTAATACTTGTATTTGAAGCCTGCAGTTCCACCGGCTTCCTTGACTTTCAAGTATTTGTAAATCTTAGAGACGCTTCCGAGCTCCTGGCCTTTAAGCATTATCTTCTTGACTGCGGAGGATTGTTCTTTGATGCCTCCAATATGTGGGTTTATACTTGTTGGTTTTCCCTTGAATAGGTTCTTTTTGCTTCGATTAGTTACGATTTTCCCATTCTTGGTTGTGATGATATAATCACCATCGTAGGGTTCTCCCAGAACTTGACTGCCTTGAACAAGATCTAGACTTAATTTCTGGTTGTCAATGTCAAGGCTTGCAGACTCAACACTCAATGTCTTGTTGTTAATGTCTTTGAACCTTTTTCCATCATCAAAACTTCTGAAATCTAGGCTTAAAAGGTCATCTACAGTAATATCCAATGATGCAGGGACTTCAAGTTTTCCCTTGTATTCCTTCCCGGTATTAATCAGGCTCTTTGCTTTTTTCTTAGCTTCGGCCTTGGAAAGGTTGCATTTCTGTTTCTGTGTCTTGCTATCCGCCACCTTGACTTTCTTATTCTTTGATGCTGTTGCAGGAGTCAATTTTCCCCATGATTTACCAGCGTGTGTGTCTTGTCCGCTAACACAGCAGAAATCAGCATCACAACCTCCTCCATAGTGTGGAGGATGTCCGTTTCCACAAGTCAATTCGGCTTCAGGAGCTTTTTTAGGGTTGAATGTGAGAGTTCCGCTTCTCTTACAGAGTGGACAGTAGTTTTTCCAGGTTTTCTCATGTATCTTATAAGCATACCCTGGTTTCTTAGGATATGCTCTTGTTGTAATCGTTTTCTTATCTGCACTATAGGTTGCTTTCTGACCTTTCAATACTTTTGCCATGATTAATTCATCTCCATTAGCAGTTGAATCTGTTAGGGTCATAATGGTAGGCCCAGTGTGCACCACTGCAAGCATGACCTCCCCATCCTCTGCTTGTAACTGTATCGGTAGGGAACCATTTTCCATTCAGTTTTGTTTCAGGGAAGAAGTGTCCGTTTATATGGTTGCATCTTACGGTTAGGCCTACGCTTCCTGCAAGGCTCATGTAAAGGTGTGTTTGGTCTGCACAATTGCCTGTTCTTGCATTGAGTGTGCCTAATGCTCCTTTCTTTGTACAAGCATATCTTTTATATTGGATGTGGTTTCTCATCCAATTGAAGATTGCTCTTGCTTTTGCCTTTTCACCTTTTGTAGTGCCTACAATGGATTGTGCCTGCTTAACAATCTTGCTGTTTATGTTATACTTTTGAATGAAAGCAGCACCATCAGTATTAGTGTTCGCAGTATCTGTTGAACTTGTTTTTGTTTGAGTTATGTTCTCGGTACAATCAAAAGGGTCTCCTTCAATGTAACCCCATGTGGCTATCATATCCTTTGAGGCAGTAGCGGATGATTTAGTTGCTCCACTATATAACACCCTTCCTACTGTTACAACATCATCCGTACTGTACTCATCATCATAGTCGATGATCATGTTGGTTCCATCACCGGTTGTGCTGAACTTGTAGCCTTGCTCCTGGTTGATGTTCTTTCCAAAATGCAAGACCCCATCTATATCAACATAACACTCAACAGGGTTTCCGGCTTTCCATTCCAGGTACTGCAATTGCCTTGCGATTTCCCATAGGCTTTTCTTCTCCCACTTCAAATAAGAATGCTTGTTAGTGGTCTTGGTTAAACCAGCAATACTCAGATTATTTGGATCCTTCTTTATGAGTTTTTTAAGGATGTTGTAGCTTGTGTTGTCATTGTAGGCTACGCTTCCTATTTTGCTTAGGTAGAGTCTTAGGTAGCTTACACAATCATACTCGTACAAGCCTGTGATTGTTTCATGGGTCTTGTATATTTGGCCTCCGAATCCGTATTGTTTGCCTCTTGGATCTTCGTATCTTATTCTTGTTCCATGTGGCAGGGATTGGTTTGTCTTGAAGCTGAATGTGTTTGCTTCATTGGACTTGTAATCAAGTTTTCCATCAGCGAAAGGGATTGTGTGGAAGCTTGTCTCTGCAAGTTTCGGAGTGTCTGATGCGTATAATTTGCCAACCATGGTACATCACTTCTTGCTTTTTTTCTTTTTACTGGTGATGTTGTATTTCTTTCGCCAGTAGTCTCTTGTTACCTTGTCCCATTGCCCCTGATTGGATTTGGTTACTTTTATCTTATAGGCTTTCTGCAGCTTATTGACTTCCTGCTTAGTATATTTAAGATAATCTCCGTCAATCTTGTAACCTTTGTAGTATCCTTTCTTTTGAAGGAACTTCTGCAAGTATTTGACACATTTCTTACCGGTCTGCCCGTATTTGAGTGTTCCGCAATCTGTCAGCAAGCTTGTTATGTAAGTAGCGGTTTTCTTTTTACTAGTCTTCTTAGAGGATGAGGATTTTTTCTTGCTTTTTTTCTTTGTAGCGGATTTGCCTATTCTTTTGAATGTGGTTTCCACGATATTCGGTTTGACATACTCTGTGAACTCCCATTCGACCTTATAGGAACCGTTGAGTTGTTTTTCCTCTTTGTAGTTTGTAAGGTAATAGTTGCCGTTGACGTTCATGTCATCGGCTCCTATCAGCACACCATATCGGTTAGTGTAACCGGTTTCAAGTTTCCGGTACTCTGCCAGGAGGCTGGTATCATTAGGCTCTACAATACTGTTGAATGTGATGACTCTTCCATCGCTTGATATATACTCAATACTGTTACTGCTAGGGTTCCCAACAAAGGTATTGTTAGAATAATTCCTTTCCTTGTTTTTATGAATAGGTTCAAGAATGTGTCTTATTTCCACACCTGCGAATTTAATCTCGGCCATATTATATTCCTCTCACTACTCTCTGTTTATACAGTTCATCATTCAACTTTCTTACAATGAAGTCACCAGCACTTTCTTCAATTATGCCATTCAACTGAATGTTAGTAGTTCCGCCAGTAGTATTGCTGATATTTGTCATCAGGCTGCTATTCGCATGGCCTAAACTGCTAACATCTCCAGAGACTATTCCCGCACTGCCTAAGACAACACCGGCACTTCCAGGAATAATGCCTGAGCTTCCGGCAACACTATTAAGCATATCCCATGCTCGCTTGATATTATCAATAATAGGTTTAATCTGATTATACGCATTAGTAAAAGGCCCTGTAATCTTACTTGTGACCCCGCTTATCGCAGAACCGATTTGTCCAGGAAGACTGCGGACCTTGCTCACGATACCACTTACCATATTGGTTACTCCGCTTATTGCTCGCGCTCTCCACATAGCCACTTGTGTTATGATAGTTGTTAAAACTCGGCTGAATGCGGAGAATATTAGGCTTACCATCTGCTGACCGAAACTAGCAAGGAAACCGATTATTGCACCTACAACTTGTAGTATGGTCTGTTGTATGAGGCCCCAAATCACCACCAATGCCTCCTGCAAACTCATATTACCATTAATCACGCTAGTGATAATGGATATGATAAGGCTCATGCGTTGAAACCATGCCTGAATAATCGGAATTATCGCAGTCACAACAGCCGCCGCAATACTCATAACAGTATCAAAAAACTGTTGCAAGTAAGGCATAACCGCGGACATGATCGCCTGACCCAGTCTCATTAATGTGCCAAGGAATCCTTGAACACTCTCCATTAATGAATCAATGCCGGCCCGTACTTGCTCATTGTTATTATACAAGTACCAGAGGATTGCGACTAATGCGATAATTGCAGCAGCTACTAATAGTAATGGGAGCAGTAAGCTGTTTTCTGCAATGGCCAAACCGGTGGTAGGTCCTGTAGCAGCAGTCGCTCCCGCAGCTTCCGCTTCAAGGCTAGCAGTATACACTGCATTGATACCTGCGCTTAGGGATTCTGCTTCACGTACCATTGTGATGGCTTCTTTGAAACCAAGGAATCCCTGTGCTAATCCTTTAACAATTTGAGGGCCTTTTGTAAGTACGTCAATCCCAGTACCTATTGCTTTAAATCCTGTCCCTACTGCAGGAAGTATTGCACCTAACGCTCCTGCACCCGCGACTATGGCCGCAAATGCTCCTCCCACTACAACTAATGCTTTGGAAAGGTTTCCTCCAAGAGCACCATCAAGTTCAAGGAATTTATCAAGTAGTCCCTGTACGGCGGGCAGGAATGCCTGACCAACACTTGTTAATGCATTCTGCATTGTGCCCTTGAATGTCTCCATACTATTTTCTGCAGAGGCCATTCCACTGGCTCCAGAGTAACCAAGTTCATTAAGAGCATGATTAAGAGCATCCACTCTCTCTGTTACAGTGTCCGCTCCTTCGAGCTCATCCATATAAGCAGCTAATGGAGTGTCTTTCATCCTTCCTGTTTCACCAGTCATCAGGTAGTTACGGATTTCACCTTGTGCCTCAAAAGTACTGCTTCCACTTGCTTTACTCATAGTCTGGTAATCAGCTATTGAAGCAGCCATTGCATCAAGGTCTTTCTTTGTCATCTTGGCTTTCAAGGAAGCATTAGACAACATGCTGGTTAGGAATGCATCATCTCCGGGAGTCTTTGTAACGGCGGAACTAATCGCATTGCTGATATCTTCCGCGGCTCCAGTACCATATTTTCTAGCAAGGAGCAGTTGGTTTGTCTGTTTCTCAGTAGCTCCTTCCCATGCGCTTGTAGCCATTTCCGCAAGTCCAAGTCCTGCCATGAGACTACCTAAACCGCTTGACAGGTTTTCAAATTTGCCTCCTAAGGTATCGCATTTGCTTCCTATGCCATCGAATACGCTGCTTGCTTTGGAACCGAAGTCTCCTATTCCTTGTGTGATTCCTCCAGTATCTACATCCATCTTGACTGGTTGGCTTGCGATTTCCTGGACTTCGACTATACTGTTTAGGAGGGCTTCGATTTCACCAGTATCTGCACCAGGTTTTATAGTGACTTTGCCTGTTTCTTCTTCAATGTCAACTATTTGTTCTAGTTTTTCAAGGAGAGCATCCAATGCTTTAGTGTCGGCTACTGTGCGTAATTTTATTTGTTTTTCAAAGGTTATTCTTTCGCCTCCTTAAATTATTCCTTTTTTTTTAGTATGTTAAGAATGAGTTCTTATTTGAGCGGAATCTTACGATTTCATTTGTAAGAACTGTGAATGCTAATTGCTGGTAAGGGGTTAGGCGGTTCCAATCATCCAAGGATAATTGTATGATTCCCATATCGAACATTCTTGTGATGTGGCAAAGTTTGCCAGTCTTGTAATTAAGATGTTTCTTCAAGAAACTGCTCTGCTTCCTCCAAGTTGTTATCATCAGTATTTATTCCGCTTACTTCGTACACGCATTTTGCAATCTCTGTACTGAATCCTGCAGGCATGACATTCATTAATATTTCAATTTTTTCTTCAGGGTAATTGGATCCATCTTCGTGGACTAAACACTTTGCAATGATTTCTTCATTGAGTTTCATAGTGTCTTTTTTACCGTACCTTGTGTATAACTGCATGAATTCCCTTTGTGATATCGGCTTGGCAAAGAACTCGTACTCCTCATCTTCATAGGTGATTGTGAAACGTTTGTAAAAATCGTTGTTTAATATTCTTTGTTCAGTTTCCGCTAATAACACTTCTAAACTTTTATTTGCCATATCTATCAAAACCTAACTGTTGTTTGTTAAAAAAAAAATAAAAAATAGAAAAAAAGGAGACTAAAAAGAGTGTTTAGTCCCTTCTTGCATCTTCATCTAAGTCTTCTGCAGTGAACTTGATAGTTTCAGTTGTCAAACTATCCACACTCAAATCCTTGCTGTAACTGTCAATCAAGCAACGGAGGAAGATTTGAGTAATAGTGTAAGTTGTGCCGTCATTGCCTCTGACTGTCTCCTTTACAGTGATTTCCTTCTTGTTGGCTTTCATATCCTTGAGGATGTTGCGAAGTTCAAGGTAGGACTCCACATTAGGAGCAATAAGCTTCTCAATCTCTACACTGTATGAGGTTTTTGCCATTCCTGAAACAACTGGTCCATCAAAGGTGTCTTCAGTGCTTAAACTGGTATTGTCTTCAATCTTTACAGAAGTTCCTCTACCGACGGTCACACCGTCAATGATAATTATCTTATCTGCCATACTTTTTCAACTCCTTATTGTACATCATAAGTCACATTAGCGTTAATGCAAGTGACTACTCCATCAAAGACTATTTCCTCAATATTGACTCTCACACAATCACGGTCAACTTTCTCAACACTGTAAACAATATCATTAACAAGGCCTTGGATGTCTACAACATCATGTTTAATCCTTGCAAGTCTTTGTTCAATAGCATCAAGGGTGATTTGATTGTTTCTCTCTCCCAGGTAATCCTCAAGGTTGAAAAGGTTAATGATGTAATTGATTGTTCTTTCCATGTACAAGTCCAAGTGTAATGCTGTTCCATCAGTTGCAGTTACGGTATGTGGTAATCTGCTGTTGACTATTACAAATTTCTTTTCTGCACGGTTCAAACATTTAGCTACAGGGTAACCTGCTTCAACAATTTTGTAACCTAAATCGTTTTCTGCGAAAGTCAGTTCAGGAGTTACTGCTTCAACACCTTCAAGGGTCTTCATGGTGAAGCTAATATCCACTTTTCTTTTCGCAACAAGTCCGCAGTAATATGCAGCGCTTTGAGCTACAGATAATACGGTATCGTTTACGGTGAATTGCTGATGTATTAATCCGAAAGTTCCACCCTCCTCGAAGATTGCAGCGGTAGTAACATAATCGGCTGCTGCAGTACGAGTGATTGGTGCGATAAGAGCTACAGGATGGGAAGATTCAAATCTGTCATCAATGTAAGCTTTTACAGCTGTAATGTTTGAATCAGTCAGGTCATATGGTATGAATAAAATATCATAATTTTCTTCAAGGGTAGTTGCAGCGGCAACTATCTCTGCACCGGTAGGGCTTCCTGCAGTAGAAGGAGCAATGTCTTTAATGATTACATCTGTTGCGCCTCCACGGAAGAGACTGTCGAGGATTTGGTCTCCTGCAGGACTGCTTGTAGTTATTGGTGTGTTAACAGCTTCCCTGATTGCTTCAGCATAACTGCTTACACTGATAGGAGCAGTTAAGGTTTTACTGAATTCGGCCACTACTGCAACTTTACCTGCTAACCCTGCTGCACCTTTAGGGACATTGTCCACTTGAGTAACGGTTATTTTTGGTATGATTGCCATAATTGTTATTCTCCTAAGTAATTTTGTAATAATTTTTCTGTTTGTTCCAAGGTTTTTGGATCATCATCCAAGCTTGCCAGGAAACCTATCTTCAGGTATTTGTTCAGGTCAAGGTTTTCCATGTATTCCTGGAAGTTGAATTTCGCCTTGGGTTCTTTCTTTTCTTTTGCCATAATCTTATCCCTCATTTTATGTTTATATCTTCAATGCTTGTTCCGCAATAATTGCTGATTTCCTCAGCATCTAGCAGGCCGTACTCTTCCTCTTCATCAACATAAACCAGTAATGTAATCCCTTTAAGGGTGTATGTGCTTCCGTAATCGAAGGTTTGATTACCGAAGCTGATATTCCTGCTTCTTAACTCTGGGTTATTCTTTAATTCTTGTTTTATGTTCTGGATGAATGTGCGTAGTATCCTGCTTCCTTTTATATAGTCGGTTTGTTTGGTTTTTACATAGATGGAAACTAAGGTATTGTAGATTTGCCCGTCGAATAATTCGGTTTTCGGTGAAAGGCTTACATTTGCTATGTAGATTGTATTGTCCTCTTCTGCAGGAACACTACGGTCAATGAATTTAACATTGCATAATTGAAGTATCTCATTATCTGTATTCCTAAGAATATCATAGATAAGGAAATCAGTAGTATACACAGTATCTGTCATATTATCACTCCATTATCCGATTCAGTATTTCATCAATATAGGTGTCTACAGTCTTGTCTACACGGTCTATGCTGTCTTGTATGAAAGGGTCGCCAACATATTTCTTGCTACCATACTCTATGGTGATAGGGTATGGGAAATCGTTTTTAGGGTTATGTGCGCCTGTTCCTACAACAGCATAATTTTTGCCTTCCTCCCATATCTGGGTACTGTTAGCCATATTCCCTGTTACACGGTGATTGCTCCCTATGTAATCCTTTTGTTCTTCTACAAGTTCCTTTGATAATGCGAGTGACAAATCCTTTTCGGCTTGTCTGAATTCACCTTTCTTGTTATTTAACTCTTTGATGATGTCATCGAAAAGGCTACCTGTAGGGTCAGATTCGAAAGCACTTATTATTTCATCTAACCCGGAAGTGTCTATTTCCACACTAACACGAGTACCCATTTCAGGGATATATCTACCGATTGGCAAATCCTACTCCCCCATCCTTCGGATTATACTGTGGAATCCTTGTACCTTTTGCAGGATGAAAGGAGTCAAGCCATTGACTGCCTGCTTATACAACAAACCGCCATAGGATTGGATGTAAGTGTCTTCCATATCCTCATTAGTGACTCGGATATTGTATTTGTTCCAAAGGTCACTGGCAGTCCATACGCACACATACTTGCAGAAGAGGTCTCCTTCAACTGTAGAAAGTGTGTCAATGTTTAAACGGTTAGTAAAGGTCAAGGCCTTGTTTAATGCGAAGTCATAAGCAGTTTCAATCTCATTATCAGTTATGACCTTGTTTGCACTATTGGTATTGAACTCTTCTTCTGTTACGAATGGATCAATACTAGAAACATCCGCTTCTTGTGTGTTTGTTTCTATTCTCCATCCGTCCAGGTAGGATAAGATTAATTGTTTCCTTTCCTCATTAATTGTTGCATCGTAAGCAGTCAAAGTCATGATTTCTCACCATCTACTAAATAAAAAAAATAAAGGAAAAGAATGTTTAATCCTTGTCAACGGATACATTGAGGGTTTCTGTTTCACTATCAACAGTGAAATCATCATAACTCTCCAAAGCAGTATAACCACTTGGAGCGGTTACAGATACCTCATATGTTCCATATGGGACATTGGATAATGTTGCACCTCCAGCTGCACCGGTGTTTCCAGTAGTGAAAGTAACAGTACTGTCAGTTTTATCAGTGAGTGTTACTTTAGCACCAGCTACTGCTGCTGGAGTAGTTTCTGTATCTTTCACGGAAACGGATACTGTTGAAGTTTCAGGATTCACCTCATTCTTTGGGAGTGTAATCAACATCCGCATAAAGTGCATCTTCAGCGAACAAGACTGCAATGTCGAAGAAAACATCGAAACTGGTTACGTAAGATTTCTTCATTACACTGTATTCTCCTTCGCTAGTGATGTCTTCTACAGGACCGTATCCGATTGCATCAGGGTCGCAAAGAATTACAACATCACCATAACTGTTAACTGGGTCGTTAAGTACATCAAGGGTAATGAATTTAACACCATGTAAGGTGAAGTTTCCATCTGCATCATATCTGAAGTAATCAGATCTGTCAGTTGCTCTTGCAGCTCCAGCTTCTGCTAATAATCTTGCTTCAAGGATGCTGCTGATTAAGAATACTGCTTTGTCTCTTTTACCTTTCTGGTAAATGAACTGTTCAAGCATTGCTTCTAATTGTGGAATGATTTCGTAACCGGTTCCTGCATTGATTCCGGTGAATTCTCCCATAGGCATTCTTGGAGTGGATGCATGGCCGGAAGTCCATGCGGTCTTGACATCATCTAATTGTGCTAATACTCCTTTCAATGCGTGGATACCTTTGCTGTCTGCAAGGGTTCTTTTACCGAAAATGGAAATCTGGTCCATGCTGTAAGCGGTGGATGGAGCCATTAATCCTTCCATTTTGTTCATGAATGCTTCGCCTTCAATGTTGGTTTGAAGGAAAGTCTTAGGCACAATGGAATAGTTGGTGAATGGTTTAGCATCCAAGGTCTGTTTAAGGAAAGCAGGTGCAGCTTCAGTTAAAGAACTGATGTCAGAGACTTGTTCGCCGTAAGCAGCACCACTGGTAATCTTCTCCATACTCATTAAAGGACTGTTCATTCTAAGGTGCTGGATGTCCTTTTGTTTTGCACCATCCATTTCAATGTAACGGCAAAGGCTTACGAATTTTGCTTCATCATCAATACGGGTAAGGAATTCTTCTGCAGGTGCATGTTTCACACCATCGGTCACATCTCCAGTAGTGGAGTCTACAAGGGCTTTGCCCCATTTCAAGATTATAGGTTTGTTTGCGTCAATATGTTCTTTGGTAATCATAGGTTAATCATCCCCATTTAAGGTTTATTTTCTAATTTTTCTACCGAATTCATCACGGCCGGTTCTTTCATTGAAACTTGGAACGGTTACTTGTGCCGGTTCGTCGGTTATGATTGTCTTTTTGCTCTTGTTGATTTTAGGCTTTACATCCTCTTCAACAGGAGCTTCCTCTGCAGGCTCTTCTTCTGCAGGGGTTTCTTTTTCTTGTAATGCTTCGATTGCTTTTTCTAATTCTGCTACTTTCTCTTCAAGAGCGGTAATACGAGCATCACTATCATCATCATTATTCTCAGGCTCTTCTTCGGATTCCTCGGTTGCTGATTCAGTTGGAGCGTCTTCTTTATTTACAACTGATTCCGCTTCTGGTTCGGATTCCTTAGTTACTTCAGGCTTTTTATTAGGACATTCCTCCTTTTTAACCTCGGCCTCTTCGTCTTCTTTCTGGGGCTCTTCATTCTTTAAAATCACTGGAGCCTCATCTGGCTCTGCAGATTCAGCCTTGCTGACTAAATCCTTAAGAGCATTTACAATCTCTTTAACTTCCAACTTCTTACCTCCATTCTTGGATTTTTTAATGTAAGTTGTGTAATTCATCACTTCCAATGGATACCCATTACTAGGTCCTTCATCAGTGCCTAATTTTCCAACTAAGGATATGAATTGCGGTGTAACACATTCCATATCCTTCACATTGGAATAGGTAGTGATATCAGGCAGATTTAATCCACAACTTTTTTTTACAGTCGAAGAGAGTGAGACTCCTTCGAACTCATGTGAAAGCACCATCTCCTTTATTGTTGGATTGGTGACTTTCATTATAATAAGCCAAGACCCACTAGGTGCAATCTGGTCACCTATAGGTTCACTGGCCTTATTAATGTAATTCTCCAAAAGGGAGACTCCTTCAATCTGGTCTCCTTGATGGTAAATCTCAAATAGGTTATTGTTGTCATAGCTTGTGAATATTCTTTTAATATCCTCGGAGGATAAAGTGTCACCTTGGCTATCCTCTTCATTGGCAGGTATTACACAAGCCTTGACATACAATGCTTCGTCTTTATCATTCAGCATAATCCATCACATTCATTTTTTTTAGTCATAAGTTACACTGCATTGACAATTGCATATGTTGCTGCAGTTATGATCATCATTATCAATGTCTCCAGGAAACAATAAAAAGTCAAGGTCTCCTGTTACTTCGTTCAATACTTCGAATTTTCCATTGAGGTTTACAGTCTGATTATCCATCCCCATATGTCGAGTATTTTCCAACCTGCTCCATATCCATGTCTTGGTGGTGTGTATCATGTCACCACCATCCCTGATGCTTTGGCTGTTTTCCATGTTCAGCTTTTCAAGGTCTAGGGAATTTGTCTTGTACTTTTCAAGGTCCCGGCTTACTCTGTCAAGTTCCTTGTATGTGTACTCTCTTCCACGTGGACTTGTTCCTTCTTGTATGCTTTTCTCAAGGATAAGCTTCCTGGAGCTTGTAGGCTTCAGCTTTTCAACTAACTGCTTGTAGGTGTCGACTTGGAATTCACTATTCCTTATCACATTATCCGCCCATAGTACATTCTTTTGTATTCTTTCAACTTCCTTGTCGGTTAGGATTGTGGCCACCTTGTGTGCGTGCATTTTGGCAGCTATCTTGTTGACAGTATCCTTGCGGAGACTGGATTTCTGAAGTAGGCGGGCAAATGCATTATTAGTATCAGACAAGTTGAGACTTAATATCTTGTCACGGAAGTAGTTAGGATTGGTCTTGTCAATTACAGTATCACTTATGTCAGTATGATATGTGAAAACATAATCATCTATGACTTCATTAGCTATTCTCCGAAGCCTTTGCTGTAATGGTCTTCGTGATTTCTGTATTCGGATTATCCTTTGAGTATTGTAATAATCCAACTTTGCGAAATCAACTGGTCTATCCAATCTCATTTATCAATGCCTCAATCTGCTCTACTTCCTGCAATGCTTCAGGGTCTGCAGTTTCAAACAATCCTTGAAGTTTGCGGAATTCCCATATGTCTCGATTTACTGTGAAGTCATAATCATTCAAATTAATGATAGGAATGTACTCTGATAATGCTTCGATTAATTGTTGCAGGTTTAATGCTCCAGCTTCAAATGATTTTATGATAAGGTCAACCTCTGTTTCTCTGTTGTCGCTGAAGTCAGGTGTAGTCATTTCCACATTCACATCAATACCGTACAAGGCATAGATTAATTCCTTGATAAGCTGCTTCCATTTCTTCTGCTCCTGCTTCAATGAAAGGGAGTAGATTTCCCATATTGCCTGAGTCTTATTACTGTTCATGGATTCCTTTTCAGTATTGATCATAAGTCTTGCAAGTGGTATTCTGTACACATTGAGTACAGCTTCCTCGCATGATTGCTGATAATTCTCAAGATAGGATTCATTGTCATCTTCTATCTTAATGAACTCGAAAGGTATAGGGTTCTCTGCCCTTGTGAATACTACAGCTATTCCATTTGCTCCGTCCTGCAACTCTTCAGATATGATTTCCTCTTCTGATGGGAGTATTATCTCATTGCCATCAGCATCGAATTGACGGGGAGTGGCTAATTGTGGAGGCAAAGGAACATGCAGTAATCCCTTGGCGATATTTCCTTTGGATACCTTGTTGTAGTTCTGTGATTCTATAGCTATTTGTGTGAATATCTTCTTGCGAATACTCATGTATCTAGGCTCTGAATAGAACAGGTAAAAGTTGTCTCCACCCATGAGTACTGCATCGGATAAGTCGAAGTTTCTCAAGTTAACGAAGTCAGTATAATCTTCGCCAAGTATTCTGTAGTAGTAGGTTCGGCCGTTCAAGGTCTGCCTTAACAAGTAGAACTTGTTCTGTTTTTCGGTTACTTGTACAACATCCAATGTATTACTTGGCAGTTGCTTGAGTGTGAATCTGCTTCCGTCATCTGTTATTTCCATAGCTGCGAAACCAGAGTAATTGTAATCCACCGCCATGTTGTAGAACTCATCAATATTATCCAACAAGTATTCCTGGATTTGTTCCACTATTTGCTTGGTGGTATCGTCAGCATCTTCATCTGCAGTCAATGTGACTTCATTCATTATAGTGTCTTCAGCCAGTATTTGGCTGCATGTGGCCACATAGGTCGCATTGTCGAAAATATACTTGGCATCCGCTGCACTTATTGGTCTTTTAAGCACCAGTAAATCTTCGCCTTCATCTAACTTCTTACCAATGAACTTGTCTGAATTCTGCAGGTTATTGGAAACACTCTTTACCACTTCTGAAAGTTTAGAGTTAACATTATGTCCTTTAATAATCATGATTATCCGATTCTCCTACCAGTCTTAAATCTTGTCTTAGTGCCTAACACTTTATCATGCAAGTAATTCCTTGCCAGGCTGCAACTGTCTACAAGGTTCGGACTTCTACCCTTGCCAAGTGGATCCAGTTGCACCATCTCATCAATGAAATCATCCATATATAATCCTTGTTGGTTTAGCTTGACATTTCCGAATTTTATCCCATGTACTAATGGTCTTGCCCTTTGATACTTACTACCACTTGGAGTTCTCAATACTACAGGAATAGAGTATCCCGCTTCAATGATTAGGTTCTGGAAATATTTCCTTGCATACTCCGGACTTCCTCCGCCTTCCTGCTCTATAACTATAACACTTGTCTTAGGATGACTAGGATTTGGATTATGCTTCCTGATGAAACTGATAAGCATTCCTTCAGGATTTGCGGATTGTGTCTGATTGAAGTCATGTATGTATTCAAAGCCATTGTTCAAGTAATCATAGCAGACAATGGCAAACATGTCTCTTCCTTTACCTGCAAGGTCTATCCCCATCAAGCTATAAACATATGGGGCAGTAATGTTTGTCACATACTGGGATTCGGCTTCATCTCTGCTTATCAAATCTCCAGTTTGTGGCTTGTAATGCCAGTTACCGTATTTCTGGTATTGTTGGTCTATGTAATCAAGTTCATTCAATGAACCTTCGTAAGCGTTACGGTCGATGTAAGGATTGTCTCTCCAATCCATAGCAAGGTAAGGCTTGTCCCCATCCACAAACTCTTCCACTAGGTATTCTGTACTAGGGCCCCCAGGGTTAGACAAGTTTATGATGCTTCTTGGTATCCTTGATGTGTTACGGCTGCTACGGTATTGGAACCTTAATACTTCGTAGGCTAATTCACTAGCCTCATCATTAATTATCCTATCATAACTTGCTGATTTGAATTTCTGCTTTTTCTCTTCACGGTCAAAAGCCTTGAAATAGATAGTATTACCATTCGGATGAGTTATCTGCGGAGTCGGTGACTGTTTATAATCACATTGATAATCCTTATGCAAGTCATCATTGCAGCACCAATCAACCAGATTATCCCATATGCTATTAGTATCAAGTAACTCTGCATAGTTTTTCCTTGTTACTAAGCAGGTGTACCCTTCCTCATCATTCAAAATATGTTGTAATGCCAGCATGCTTCCCAGGTAGGTTTTGCCTCCGAAACCACCTGCACCACAAAGGATTGTGTTTGGTTTTTTCAATCCATCCTTATCGGTTCGTTCCGGACTGTTCACTAAGAATAATGCTATTGATTGTTTAGGGTAGGGTTTGATTTTCTGAAGTTCCAGGTAGGGACTCTTCATTATGGTTTCCCTGTAGATCTTCTTTTGTGATTCTGTAACGAACCCATGTGGCAGTTTTTCAACAAGCAAGGTTTATTCCTCTATCTGTGTTAGCAAGTCATTGAAATCCTCTTCGTATTCCTCTTCACCCTTGAAAGGGTTAACGTTTATTTCTGCTTTGGCTTGCATCTCAATGAAACCATTCAAGTTAATATCATTGTTAGTTGTACTCAAACCAGCGCATAATCTGAACATCTCATTCACATCTTTAAGGTTCAGTATCAGGTATCTTTTCATCTCTATCTTTGTCTTGAGACTATAGGATTCGCCTTTCAAGTTAGTGGCAGTATTAACCTCTTCAAGCATATCCTTGATGTTGTAGATTTCATTTTCAATTATGGTTAGGATTAATTCATTTGTATCATCGGTGTGTTTTGCTTTCTTTTTCAGTTGCTCTATCCTTTTTTCTGCATCGTTTAATTCAGCACATTGTTTCCATAACCATCTTGCAGAAAGATTCTTTGTTTTAGATAGGAGTTTGTTATAATCCTGGTCACTTTTGGTCACACCATAATATATTTCGATGGTTTTGGAAAGGGTTCTTTCTTTTGGTGGGAGGTCCATGTAGATGGTTCGCATATCATAACTTTTTGCGGTTTCACCTTTCATTCTTTTTATTCCAGGCTTTTTATTAGTCATGATAATACTCCCTTTTTTTTAGATTGTGTGTGTGAGCATGAATGTTGCTACGCTTAATGCCATAACTACCACCGAAACTAGAAATGCGCTTATCCATTTAAGGACGCTTACTGTTGTTTCTAGTTGTGTTACTCGGTTGTCTATGTTGAAGTCATCTCTTGCGCTGTCTAGTTGTAATTGATGGATGTTGTTGGTGATCTTGTCTAGTTTCTGGTCCATGTTTTTGAAATCCAGTATAATTTGGTCTATTTTTTCTTCTTTGAATTCCATCCGGGATTCGAGGTATGCGAGTTTGGTTTCTGTGTCCTGGAGTTTATCTTCGTGTATGCACACATATTCATTTTTAGCATCCATCCTCATCCTCCTCTGTGATGTACTCTTCATTGGTTAATGGTTGTCCGAGTATTTCGTTCTGTTTCTCGATTACTAGCTGTTCTGCTACTTCTACTCTTTTTTCTTCGGAGAGTTGTGCTGCCAGCCATGTTAGGGCTGCGATTATGGTTGGTATGAATACCCAGTACTGGTTTGGTAAGAATGATTGCCATGCTTCGGGAGTGATTGCTGCGAGTAGCATTGCCAGGAATGCTATTGCGGTTATGAGTCTTGATTTGTACTTGTATGTTTCGGTCATAATGGTTTTCCTCCAATAAGAATTGTGTGGTGATAAGTGAGAATGAAAATAGGTTTAGTGTTTGTTTGGAGAAAGCATGGGAGTTTTTTTTATAGGAGGAAAAACTATGAAGATTAGTGAATACTATATGAAAATTGTTTACGAACACAGTTGCTTAAATTTGTAAAAAGGAGATACACATCCATATTATGTGAATTTTAGAAAAAAAAATTTGTACCCAATGTTTTTTATCCCATATCTTTTCTCCCTTTCTTTCTCCCAGAAACACTTCATTTATAGGTATACTTTAAAATGGTCCTCCATCTTGGAGGGATAAGCTTAGATTGGATTTGCACCAATCCTATGCCGCGCTTGGAAGCTTACTTGAATTAGTATTTTTTATAGGCGATATTATTTACGAGATAGCTGTTACCCCAAGATTATTCCATAAGGGAATATGATGTTTTGACGTTTGTCAGGAGGTGAAGCGAGTACCCGGCCGCATTTTAGACAATAGGTTTCCCTATGTTTCTTGTCTTCTGCGATTTCTGTGCTTTGACAGTCCGGACATTGCTTCATTGTCTCCCATCTTTTTCATGTTTTACCATATCTTTTGCTTGAAACTATAAATCAATTAAGGAGGATCTAGAACTTCGATTTTTATCCCTGATAATTGGGGGCATTATTGCTATTGAGGAAAAACACAATAAAAAGAAAATTTTATCATGTGCGTGTTTTTAGGTGAAAACTATGAAGGTCTAAAAAAAAACTGGCTAAAATGTTTTTCCTCAATGTATAAGGTGGAAAAAATAAGCAAAAAAAAAGGAGTAATAAAAAAAAGTAAAAATAGTAATAAAAAAAAAGTAATGGGATATATTTTTCACAATCCTATGGGATAGAATTTTGAGTAGAACAATTCCTTGTACTCCTCCAAGGACATGTGTTCCTTGTCCTCTTCAGATAAGGCTTCATATCTGGCTTCAAGCATCTTGTCAAAGGTTTTCCTCAAAACATCACTCATCATTAATCACCTACAATTAAACCTATCTAATCTCATACCACATTCCCTTAATCTTTCCTTTAATATTGCTTTATCCTTTTCTAACTGTTCGATGGTGGTTTGTTGCTCATTCAACAAATTTTCCACTTCCTTATTAGTCAGTCTCCTTGGATATGGGTGGTCTAAATCCTCAAAGATTGCTTCATTCCCTTTTTCATATGCAAGTTTAAATCGTTTCTCACGCATAGTAATCACCTAATAGTAATGTTTGATTTTCAACCTTTTAAGCTCTTTCCTTACAGCCATGTACTCATCATCAAAACTTTCCCTCCGATTCTGTGAAAGAAAACCGGTGCCGATATACTGGGATTCATTGCTGCAAAGCACACCATCATTGATGCTTTTCCTACGCTTCCTCTGATAGATTGCTTTCTGCTCCCTTAATGCATGTGCCCTGCATTCATCACTACAGTACTTGACTGTCTTGTAATGTCGGATGAATGTTTTACCACACCAGGCACATTTGACCTGATGCGGGTAAACCTTTTCACCATCTAATGTTGTTTGAACAGTAGTCATAATCTTTTTATCTTTTGTAAATGTATAATGGACATTCAACTGGATCTTCAAGAGTGAATTGTTCCTGGCCTTTCTTGCACCTCTGCATAAGTATTGAGTCAGGTTCATAACCATAACTTACAAAGCAGTGTTTGCAGTTGATGCAATCATTCATAGCAGCATCTCCAGATTCTTTAATTCTGTAGTGTATGAATCTTTGACTCTTAAGAGTGTGCTCAGTTTTTGGAGGTTGCTTTTTGAGAGTACATTGGTTTTTTGTATCTCACTATCTATATTGGTGAGACTCATTTTCAATTCAAATATCCTTTGATGTAGATTATTCATTGAAGGGTCAAGATTATCCACTTTTTCCAATCCTTCCTTCATTTCCTTTATCCTACTTTTGAGTATAGGTATACTCATAGTTTTTCCCTCCAACTGCTGCATTCAGTCACACCATTTGGATTGAATACTTCCTTGTCTGTGATTCCATGATCACAGACAAAGAAATCTTCAGCTATAGGGTAACAGTATTGGCAATCCAGGCACCTGTTTTTAGTTATAATCTCAATCATCATCTAACGCCTTCCTTATGGTTTCAAATTGTTCATCGGTTAAGAATTTTAGACAATCTTTTTTGATTATGCTTATCTGCTCTTCTCTTCGTTCGATGCTTCTTTCATGTTGTCTGATTTTCCTATCTTTCTTATTCAACAAGTCAACAACATCATCTTCCAAGATTTGACATTTACTACCATCATTACATTCCCAAAACATTCCATACTCATATAAATACTTCTTTTCACATTCTAACTCTTCTCTTGGAGTTTTTGCAACATCACTCATCAAACCACATCTCCCTAATGCTTGGCGGAATTTTTTCTAAATCTTCCCTCAATTCGATTATCTTCTTTCTTAATAGTTTGATTTCGTTATTTTGTCTTTCGTGTTCATCATTCATCAATCGTATTAAACCGAAAAACTTGTAAATATTATCATAAACTTTACCAGTTTCAACATCAGTTACAATAATCTCACCAACCGTATTAGTGCTTACAACAAATCGTTCATCACTCATAGTCTTCACCTTTAATAGAAAAAAGCAAATGCAAATCTCCACCATGCACACTTAATTCAACATCAATATTTTCCATAATGTCAATTAACATCAAACCACTTAACACTGTACAAACATCACTAAAATTACCTCTCGGCAAATGAGTACCAGCAACCGATTGTTTATCTGCTCTCCGATAACAATCCAAAACATTTGTATGGATTTGTTTAAACATCAAAACATTATCACTCATCATCTGACTCCTTTTCTGCCAAATACTTATCAATTACTTCTTTTATCTCATCATAGTCTCCATAGTAAATGACTTCATAAAGAAGCCCTTGACTACCTAACCACTTGCAAAAATCAAATATTAATTGTTTCTCACTCATCAATCATCACCACTACCTTTTTGCCAT
>Ga0326511_10000778_pt1 | contig 27774 bp, 44 predicted proteins | sample 0_2496_0518_D_FD_203701 | JGI IMG/M metagenome (GOLD analysis project Ga0326511, IMG submission 203701) | Bovine rumen microbial communities from UC Davis, California, United States - 0_2496_0518 | ecosystem: Host-associated > Mammals > Digestive system > Stomach > Rumen | place: USA...
ATCATACAGCAACCCCATTGATATAAAGCGTTCCGAGCTTTGCCAGCTCACCGCGTCCAAGCTGATAGGCTGCAATAGATTCACTGGCATGATATAAGCTCACGCCGGTAAAACTTGCAGTATTCGCAATGGCAATTTCATTTACAATGCCGATTAAATTATTCACGCTTATATCATCCATTCGGTTGTTATCAACCGAAAGACCGCGGATATAAGGCTCACGCTCCAGAAGGTAGTTTTCGATATTTGTTTTCACAGTGTCTTTCATCGAATCAATATCACCGTTATAACCTGTAATATAAACGTCAAAAATTTCTTCTGTAATCGTTTTAATATTTGTGTAGCTCTCATCAAAATCAGGATCCAGAACAGCAGTTAAAGGCTTGCGCGTAGCCATTCCGGTTTCAGGATCATATGTACAGCTTTTTCCTACAGCTTTAAGCATCGCACTGTCAGCAACACGGCTTCCTGTAGCTTCCTTGTCAGCGCAAACATAAAGAATTACACCGGCCGCCGAATTGTCATCAGTGTACGGATAAATCTGATAAACGCCTGGAACTTCATTACCCCAGGCGCGATAATCAGCAAGTGCGCCGCCCTGAGGCTGAGTGCGCCATCTATTAACAACTCTATGTCTGTAAGATTCTACACTCTCACCATCTGTCGCTTCTGTCGTAATGTCAGAAATCTCAGCAGTATCACCCAGAAAGCCAAGCGGATTAACAAACTTTAATTCATCACCATTATTAAGATTTCCAGCAGTTCCGCTTTCAGTACATTCAATATCAACTTCCTGAACGGCTCCATCAGAAAGAAGGATTGCCTTTGTGGTAGTAACAAGATAAAGTTTCCCATTAAGGGAACTTTTAAGCTGAGTTCCCGAATTGAGAATACCGTCATCCAGAACGCTGATTTTTATTTTGCCGGCAAAAGTAGTGGCCTCATAAGGCTTGCCGCATCCGATCTGATTTCCATGCTCAACAAGTGGATTTACCTCTTTTCCCAGAACCTTGAAAGTTCCATAACTGGCAGTCGAAGGAAACTGCTGCAAGAAAATCCATGCGCCCATTTTGTAAAGTGTAATGTAAAGTCCGGCAATTACCTTACAGGTAACATGAATAAATGATTTCGGTAAAAGTCTGAACCGCGTATTAAACGCAGTTTCAAAACCATTCAGCGCAAGATCATAAACCTCATTTATAGTCTTATTTTCAAAATTAAAGTCCATTAGCCATAGCCTCCCATTCAATTCCAAATGTCGTACTTAAAATATTTTCTCCGGATTTCAAAGCATTAATCTCAAAATCCGCAGTTTTCAAATCCTTAATTTTTCCGCTTGTAGTAACCTTATCAGCAATGCCGTCATCAATAAGCCACTGCAAATCACTCACAGCTGCATCCTCAGCAGTCTTCAAGTTCTTAGAAGTCATCGGAAGACTGCAGATGGTATTCTGGAACTTACTCACCATCTTTGTCTTATCTTCGCCAATCAGATTTCCCCAGAATGCTTTACCGCTGTCAGTAACACCATCATCCTCAAAGTTTCCACCAAATAACGACAGATAAACCGCAGTCTTAAAAGTCTTATCGCAGGCAATTACGCCATCTTCAATCTGCAGCACTCCGCCATCATTACTATCTAAAAATAAAACATCACCTTCAAAATCTGTCATACAACCTGCCCCGGAGCTACAGTCGAACCAGTATGAGAACTATGAACACCAGGAACAGTGTCAGTAGTAGTAACCGTTATTCCTGCTGGAACCTCCGCATTCTGCTGAATATGCGAAACTATTTCATTCGCAACCTTTTTCCAAAACTCCTCACATTGAGCTTTACCTGCAGCACTTGCACCGCTATCTAAAACAGCCGTTGCAATCGCCATTCCCAAAGTATCGCCATTCATTGCCATATCACACCACCTATGTATTAAGCACCATTTCACCACTATGCGGCGCACCCGTAACCGGACACGTCGGCAAAGCACAAAAACAGCCCGTACCACTAGGAGTAGCTGTTCCCTTACATTTCATATTACCGCCGGTAATCTCCAGTTTTCCCTGAAACTTAGTATTCCCGTCAGCCTTAACCGTCATATCCTTTTTCACATTAAGCTCATAATTATCATCTGTCGAAACAGAAACGCCACCAGGAGAAATGGCTTCAATCTTGCCATCTCCAAGCAGCTTCAAAACAGCCTTAACCGCACCGTCACTATCGCGCGAATATAAAATTCTCTCTCCAGGATTCGCCCCTTGGCTAACCATAAGCACACCTACAGCCGCCATCTTTCCGGTCCCATCAACCGAAATAAGCGCAATTCTATCTTTCTCAAGCGGCGGCGCATCCTCACCACTCGCAGCGTACATATCACAAGATTGATTAAACTTAAACCGTGTCTCCACGGTCGCAACGATAAACTTTTCGATCTCAGTTTTAATCAATTTACCTATTCTTCCCACGGGAACTCCTCCGGCAAACTACCGTCACGCGCACCAGGTAAAACCAGCTTCAAAGTAGTAACGTTTCCATCACTGTCACTTCTTTGAATAGTCACATTGTCAATTAAAAAAGTGCTTTCCCTGTAAATCATTGCTCCAGGAGCTATAAGAGAAATCGCCATATTTTTCCGCCATAACTCACCCTTAGGAGTTTTATGACCAATAACTTTCAGCTCGTAACTTGCAGCACTCGCAAACATACGTCCGGCCTTAGCCTCAACAGCATTCTGCAGGTCCGTACTCGTAGCATCATCTGCAACAAAAGTATAAGGCCGTAAAACTCCAGCCTTAGTTAAAAGTTTATTCTCGTAAGTGTAGTGTCCGGCATCCTCTTCGTTTTCCACTTTAGAAAATCCCGTAATATGACTAAAGAATTTCTGACTGTCAAAAGACGGCTTACAGCTCAAAAACGGCTCTTCACCCTCTTTGATAGTTGCGCAAACCTTTTCTTTTTTAGGCTGCCAGAACAGCAAATCACCGTTAGGCTTATTAGTAATAATCAGACCGCGCTGTTCAGCAAGTTTTTTCAAAAAATTAAAAAGAGTATCTCCCGGAGAATATTCAACTTTCTCAAAAGCTGCTCCCTCGTCACCCTCAATTACAATTCCAAAACCAAACGCGCCGCAGGCATCCTTTGCAATATCACTTAAATTCAGGCCGTTATATTCCGGCGGATATTTTGTCTCTGGTAAACAAACCTCATTCACACAGCCGCAAGAAGGATAGCCCTGCAAAGTAACAGTCTTTTTGTCCGGATCTACCTCAGGATTCGGAGTAAGCAAAGTTCCATTAAAAAGCAGCTTCTTATCGTAGTACACAGAACACTGACGATAAGTAAACGGCTTAAACGCTTTTCGATATTCTTTCACTGAATCATCAAATGGAGCAGTAAAACTAAAAGCATCAAAGCTATCAAGCGACATAGAAATTGTATAACCCGAAAACCCTGTAAAAGCCTTGCCGTCCACCAGAATAGTAATATCCTGCGCCGCTGTATCATCCAGAACCACAGGAACCGTAGTTTCTGGCAAAACCTTTCCCACTTTTTCAGTCGGCTTTTCTTCTGCAGGAATAATAAGCACATCGCCCGGATAAATAAGCGGCGAACCATCTGCAGCAGTTTTTCTGCCCATCAGCTGAGGATTCGCATTTTTAATCAATACCCATTTTCCACTAAGTCCATATTGCCTGGTCGAAATAGCTCCAAGAGTATCGCCTTTCTTCACAGTATAACTAGACATAATAAGCAACCTCTTTTCCCATAGGTAAAACTTTTAATTCATCCAGCATCAAATTATTATCAACAATGAATTCATCAATATGCGAATCAATATCACCGTAAAGCTCAGCGAGTAATTCAATTATTTGTCTGTCACGGCCCAGAACAATTACACGTCTTTTTCTAAGACTAAAAGCTGTATTTAAAACCAGAGCTACAGTCTTCTGATAAACTTCCAGCAAAGCAGAATAACTTTCCGAAGTCTCAATCAAAACATCTTTTCCAACTTCACTATCCAGTTTTTCCTTTACAGCTTCAAAGATTTCCTGAACTTTTTCAGCTGCAGTAATAGCATCCTCTCTGCTCGAAAATCCATCCTGGCTTCCATCAGAAGAACCTCCTGCAGAAGAAGATGAACTCTGGCCACACGCAAAAGTAGTACCCTCGCAAATTGCGCAGATAGCACCCTGCAGGCTTAATTTCATAACCGCATACTGATTACGAACTTTCTTTTCACCAAACGGATCATTCTTAAATTTTTTCACAATATCGCGGACCATATTTGCATAAGCAGTAATAATCTCTCCTGGCATACATACAATAGTTGCAGGAAGTCTCATCAGCTTCAAAACAGTAGCCGCATAACCACGAATATCATTAATCGGAGCAGTAGCACTGTTCACGATCTTTCTCATGGCCTTGTAAGCACCATTAGTAATATCATTCAAATTGAAATTCTTTTTAGTTGCGACCATATCCGCAAAATTATCAATATTGTCACAAATAATTTTTGCACTGTCCTTGCATAAGTTTTCAACCTGCAGAACCTCCGGCGCACTTGTAAGGCTTATAGATGCCGCAAATTCATCAATCGCATTATCAACAAATACCTCAGCCGCAGCAGTAATATCAGAACTGCTTTCAGTAACACTCTGGAGAATCTCTTTATCAGTATTAGTCTCAGAAAAAGTAACAGTGACAGTAGAAGTATTAACCTCAGTAACAAGACCATCCTCACGCTTAATAGTTCCAGTCGGAACCACAGCGCGAGTACCATAAACAGGATGACGAAGAGAACCGATTCCTCTTTCTTCCAAAGCTGCTTCAAATTCATCAGCTTTCTGCATACAAAGCTCACCGGTAAAAATACAGGTAAGAGGAAAACGACGGCCACCACGTCCAAGGCTCTGAACATAAGCTCCGTCTTTCTCAGGGAATGTAAAAGTTGCAGTCTTCAAATCGGTTTCTTTAGAAACATTGTCAAAAACAAAAGAAAACTCTTTTCCAGAAGGACTGGTATATTTAATATCATTCAATTCCATACTTCCCATTCTTATTCACAAGTCAAAGAAAAACTATCAACAAACAAACTTTTTATATAAGTGTCGTTTTATCCACACTTTCCACAAGTTATCCACATTTCGCCACATACAATAAAAAAGGGAGCGCACCGGCAACCAGCACGCTCCCAAGGAGAGAGTTTATGTTAAACAGCAGATGAAAGCTGTTTAAGCCACTTTTAGTTATTTCTTTTTTGTAATAGCGTTAATACCAGTAATAACACCAACAATCAAAAGAACCAGAGCAATTACAGCCACAATGATTTTTGAAACCATGTCAGGCGCAAGACCAAGTAAACCAAGACCAAGGGAGCCGGCTGCAATTAAAATAATTGCCAGAACAACTTTCCAGTCTTTCTTTGCAGACTTTTTGTAAGTTGCCACACACAAAGCTCCTGCAGAAGCAAAGGCAACAGCAAGAGCGGTCCATTCTACAGCAGGAACATCAGTCAAAGCAGCTACAGCCGCACCTGCAAGAATTAAAGCAATCAAAATGTAGATAAAGATTTTTTTCATAATCTTCCTCCTAATATTTTAAGCAGTCATTAAAGACTACCTGTATCCACTAAAAACTTCCGCTGGATGCAGAAGCAATCGTAATTCCAGGAGCAGGACCGCTAACCTTAGCCTGAACGCCTTTTTCAAGACCAATAGTCATGCGGCTCTCGCTAACCGATGTACTCTGCTCATAAGAATAGCGTTCTGCAGGAGTAACAGGCGCATAACCGGTAACACCCGGATTCTCACTTGTTTCAGAATCCTCATCTTTCTGAGCGTCATAAGTCATTGAATTAATAAAATCATCAATTCCAGAATTGAACTCCGCAATCTTGCCACCAATACCAGGAATATGACTAAGCATTGTCAGCAATTTCTGAACCGGAGTTAAAAGCCATTTTAAGATAGTAGCTCCAATCTGCTTAATACCAGCAATAAAACCACCATCCTTAAAAGCATTTATAATATTTGCAATCGGCTCCCAGAGCTTCTGTAAAGCACCTAAAAGCACATTCCATATCACGTTAGCAATGTTTTTAATCCACTGCCATGCTTTCTGCATTGCAGCAGTTACCTTATCCCAGTTCATCGCAAGAGCAACAATCGCAGCAATAAGAGCAATAATACCAAGCACAATCCATGTAACCGGATTCGCAAGCATCGCAATATTAAAGCCAGTCTGCGCCGCAGTAGCCGCAGTAGTAGCTGTAGTCTCTGCAGTCATGGCCGCAGTTTCAGCCGCAACCGCAGCAGTCAAAGCAGCTTTACCAGCAGTCAATCCGCTGGTAATTGCAATCCATCCAATCTGAGCCGCCTTAATAATAACCTGAATGGCCTGCCATGCTTTCATAGCAATGACAGTACCCATAATCACAGTTTTATATAAAGTAATAGCACCTACAATCGCAATAATCGGACCGCGTAAAGCCCAGATAACCTGAGCAAATCCAACTACCATTCTTATAGCACCACTAAGAATATTCATAACACCAATAATCGCCTGAGTAACCTTATCAATATTGATATTATTCACCATATCAATAATTTTCTGTAATCCCTCAGAACCGCCATTTTCAGCGACAGCTTTACCTATATTCAGCTGCACACCCTCAATAGCACTCTTCAAAAGTGTAATCTGACCCTTTAAGGATTTATTCATTGCAGTAGCAATATTTTCAGCCGTACCACCAGCACCTTCTAGCGTAGTTACATATCTCTTAATTTCATTAGTTCCAGATTTCATCAGTGTCAGGAATGCACCGACATTACGTTTACCAAAAATATCTTCAAGCGCACCGTTCTTAGTCTGCTCATCAACATCACCCAGCTTCTTTTCAAACTGCTCCATAATGTCAATAATTGGCAACATCTTTCCAGCCTGGTCATAAACAGAAATTCCAAGTTTATCCAAAGCCTTAACAGCACTTGAACTAGGCGCACCAAGATTCAGCATCATATTTCTTAAAGCCGTTCCTGCCTCAGCACCCTTAATACCACTATTAGCAAGAATTCCAACCATACCACTAAACTGCTCAAGAGAACCGCCCATAGAAGTAAAGGTAGAAGCTCCGCTCTTCACAGCTTCAAACCATTGGCTCATATCAGTATTAGCCATGTTAGTAGTTTTAGCTACAACATCCGCAATGCGATTCATGTTTTTAGTAGTCTGTTCTGCAACTTCCTCAGCAGATAAAGATGGATCATTAACAACAAGACCAAAGGCACCAATCGCGTCAGTTGCCATATCAACAGCATTAGTAAGGTCCATTCCAGTAGCTGCAGCAAGATTAGTAGTTCCCATCAGCATACCAATAGACTGGCTGGAAGAAAGACCAGCCATCGCCATCTTATCAAGCGCACCGGCTGCATCCTGCGCACTGAACTTAGTTTTAGCACCAACTACCATAGCAGCTTTCTGCAGCCGTTCAAGATCCTCAGTAAACTTTTCGCTTGTAACATCCAGGTCCACAAACTTAGCACCAGCCTGAGTAACACTGTCTTCAAACTCAATATATTTTTTAGTTGAATCTACAATAGCAGCTGCCGAAGCCGCAGCTCCGACAGCAAGAAGACCCTTAGCAGCACGCTTACAGCTGTTCCCAAATTCATTCAAACTTCTTTCAGCGGCCTTCATGTCGCCTTTGATTTTAGCATTGATAGACTGAGAAACGCCTTTTAATCCTTTCATTTCTCCTTCAATCTTTTTTATGGGAGCAGTCATAGCATCAACAGCCCTAAAAATAGTTTCAACAGCGTACTTACTTGCCATGATTCTTTTTTGCCTCTTTTGTAGATTTTTGAATTTCGATTAATCCAGGAATTAAAGCATCGTACCAAAAGTGAATTTCGTTTAAAGTCAAATTGCCAGGTAAGACCGGCAAGTGATAATCTGAATAAATCTGTCTTAAAGCCGTACAAGCTCCAGTAAGCAGATCCACTTTCTTTCTCTTGCCGTCCACCGCAATTTCAAACTTTAAATACTCAAGAAAAAACTTGCGATAGCCTGTAAAACCTTATAGTCTGTCGCATGGATCTTGTTAAAAAATCCATTGTCTTTTCCTGTCATTGCGCTCATAACACAATTCAATTTCTTAAAGTTCTGAGTATCCTTCATACCGTCCATAGCAGTAAAAAGACTACCCATAGGCTGACTAATAGTCAGTTTAGTTCCAGAAAAATTTTCCGGACTACGTTTAGAGACAGTGTATTCAATTTCACCGTCATTAAAAACCAAGTGACCAGAAACGCAGGCATCAACAAGACGCTTTTTAAGACTTTCAAAATCCTTAGCGTCCTCTTCGTTCATGTTAGCCACTTCATAATCAATACCAGTGATTTCACACCAGTTTTCAAATTCTTTTTCTGCCTGTTCTTTAGCAATTACTTCATCTGCCATAATCTATATCTCCTGTATAAAAAATAAAGCAGAAAGCCCCCGGCACACCAGGAAACTTTCTGCTTAAAGTCCCGTAAATTAACCGAGCTTTTCGCAAGAACCATTGAGAGTAATCTCAGCAGTTCCTTCTTTCATGTCAGCTTTTACCGCATCAGTAATCTGCATAGAACCACCAATAACAGTTCCATCAACCATAGTTGCAGAAACGTCAAAGAAGTCCATGCTGTCCTGACATTCTTTCAGGAACTCCATATCATCATTCTCATTACTGAGAATAACATGAAGTCCTTCAATAGCACCGACATGACGGCTCTTTACAATTCTGTTAGTACCGTCACCGTTAGGCTTTACTTCATTATGAAAACCATTGTAAGTAATTTCACAAGTGTCTTCGCCATCAGTAGTAAAGCGGCGGCCATTGATTACAATCGATTCAATGCATCCAGAAGCCATTATTCACCTCCAAGATAGAATCCGAAATAAACATCAGTTGAAGAAACCTCAATGTTACCACTGAGCTTTACAGGGAACTGAACATTAAGTCTCTTTGGATTCTCGCTGTCAATTTCAACTTTCAGATTCTTCTTAGTGAATTCAGCATCACTAATAAGAGCCTTAGAAGCCAGAGATTTTGCAAGGTTTACAAATGCAGTAACAACCATCTTAGGCTGAACAGCATTCGGATTAGTTACAACATCTGCATCTGGAACAAGTGGCACACCAATCATTCCGTCAGCTTCCATAATCAAACGAACATTGTAAACAACGTTCATCAATTTCATCATGTCTACAACATAGCGGCGAGAAGGATATTTTCCTTCTGCAGTCGGATGGTAGAAAGTGATAATATCATTAAGACGAGCTGCAGAACCTTCTTTAAGGTTAGTAGAAGCTCCCTTAGATACAGCCTGATTACGAACATTGTAATCTTCCTGAACAAGATCATCTCCAGTGTGAAGACCAGTCAAAAGACCTTTGTAACCGCAAGCTGGATCTTTATCAGCCTGTGTCATAATGTCATTCACAAGACCTTTAGCAGCAACCACATAAGGAAGCTCACGAGATCCGCAAGATTCAATCAGGAAGTTGATGTAATCGTTAGGACGAGCATCAGTTACAGCTGTACGAGTAGCATAGTTGTCAGTACAACCGTGAGCTACAAGACAGCCCTTCTTATTAAGAACGCCCCAGCGTCCTTCTCCGAAGTTCTGATATTTATCAAGGTTAGTTGAGTTATTGTATGGATAAAGATCCAGAATAACAGTTTCCCAAACACCGCCAATAGCAGCAAGAGCGGAATCAACATCACCGTCAATCGAACCACCTGAAAGCTGAGTAACACTGAAAGTCAATCCAGCAATATCAGCATCAAGTTCAATTTTAATCAAGTTTCCGATAGTTCCCTTACATTTAGAAGTAAGTGGAATTGCATGGCTGTCTACATCACCTGCAGTAACAGGCATATTAAGAACTCTATTAATAGCTGTCTTAATTGCAGCAAGCACATCGTCACCAGCGTCATCCTTTGTTACAGCAAATTCTGCAACAATTCCGCCGATGTAAATTTTACCACTGCCATTAGCAGTAGCAGTTCCGGTAATTCCAAGATTACCAGCTGCAGCAACCGCACTAGCTCCTTCTGCTACTGGATAAATAGTAACAGGGAAGCTCGCACCATTTCCGCTCTGTGGAAACAGCTGCAAACAAGCCAGATGAAGAGGAGAACCATAGCCATAACGCTTTGCTACCAAAGCTGCGCTAGATTCACATTCATACTTTTTTGTTGAATAAGCAATGCCGCTATTACCCGGACCTACAATCGCAAGTCTCTGAGGCAAGAGAGCAGCCTTGCCAGCGTTAAAGTTCTTATAGCTAACTTCTACGCCAGTAACGCGCGAGATAGCAGAAGCACTTACACCCATCTTATTCCTCCTGATCCATATCTACGATAACCAATCCGGTATCGTCAAGAATTTCCAACGAAATCGGCGCAATCTCTACGCCAGCCACCTGAGGCGAAAATTCAATCAGATCCACATCCATCGCAATGCGCACAATACACACTCTTCCGGCTGCATTCTGCTGATTCGGCATACCAGCAGTCAGGCTCTTAACCTGACGCGCAGTAACCACTCCCCTCAAACCCAGGTAAGCATAATTTCCGGCACATAAAATGTTACGGATAATTCTGGCTGTCTTCCAAGCCTTAACCACCGCCATTCTGCCGGTCCGACCATCCCCGTCAAAAGTTCCGGTCGCGTAACAGTCAATATTAAAACTGGCCGTCACATTATTTTTATTCGTAACAGTGGAACCGCTTCCGCGGTCCACACTTACAAGCGAAACATTCACAAGCGGAAAAACATCATTATCTTCTTCCGTCTGCAATTCCCACGGCTGGTCATTTTCCAGATAGACTTTAATTTTATAGTCCTCTTTCCGTACATCCCCCGCTTCAACCGCAAGCTCATATTGATGAGCCAGTTCAATCGCAAGAATGCCGCAAATCTGGTCACGAACAATTTCAACATTGTCCGGCGAACTTAAAAGCTCATGTACCTGAATGTCACTCATCCTCTTCTTCCTCGTCTTTAGACTTATCTTCAAGATTCAAAGCGCAGATTAAACGCCCCACTCCAAGCGTTCTGTCAGGCTCAAAGCGAGCCACAAACAAAATCCATTCATGGCCACTCATATCCACATAAACTATTCGCCAGCCGCGCGCAGGCTTTACATACTCGCCGTCAGAAGTCAAATCACTCATTCTAAAACAAGCAGTAATCGTTCTTCCTGCAATAGGATTTCCCTCAGTATCCACCAGATAACCAATGTCACCAACAAAACCCTGTAAAGTAAAGCCTGTTCCGTTAGGCTTCAAAAGTGTGAATGAAACAGCTCCGCCAACTTCTTTGTCGGTAAGTGTTACCGCTAAATCTGCCTCTGCAAGCTGTCTCAAACCCATTATTTTCCACCTTTCTTAGAACCAGCCTTTTTATCAGCTGTATCCTCTTTTTTTTCAGCTTCCTCAGCTGCAGCTTCAACCTTCTTAGCTTCATCAGCTTTTCCGGTATCGGCTTTTTCTTCTTTACCAGCAGCAAGAATCTGGCCTTTAGTAACCGCGTCGTCAAACGCGCTTTCCGGCTTAAATATGCTCTTAGTGATTTCATCACCAGGAGCATAAACCTTGCCGCCGTTGTAAAAGCTCACGCCCTCAGCAACAACGTACTTCATACCGTACCTCCGGCCTTAGCCTACGAAAGAACAGTAAGACAACCGAAACGGTCGATAGATACAGGAATACAAACTGGACGAACAGTAGCCTGAGCCACAGTAGTATCCTTGTCATCGTTGTTATAAACCTTGTTATGGATCTTCATACCGCCCTGATATGTAACCTTTTCAGGAATAACAGAAGCGAATGGCTCAACCATACCAAGAGAAGGAACTCCACCATAAACACAACGGAAATCCAAATCCTCAGGATCAGCAAGCACGATAACCTTCTTATCATCTACAAATGGAGTTACAGTGCTGTCATTAAATGCAGTATAACGTCCGTTATAAACCATAAGGTCAAGACGATAAGCACCAAGTTCAATATAACCCATGTACTTACCACCCTTGTTTACAATACGAGGATTAAGGTTACCAAGTCCAAGACCGTCTTTCTGAACAGCTTTCTGAACATCTGCATTCTTAATGAAAGCGTTCCAAGCTGCAGCACCAAAAATAGCAATCTTAGCATCAACCAAACCGTCATCGCGGATAGCGTCAGCAAGAGTTTCCAAATCGCCAAGAGGATCAGCACCAGCCTGGTCCCATTTAGTGCTTACAGTAGCAATATGAGTAGCCTTTGCTTTAAAGTCCAGTTCATAAGCACTGTTACCAGCATCATCAGTAAGAGTAAGTTTACCAGTCTGGAGAACCTGCGAAGCCTGCAATTCTACAGAACGACCAAGCATTCCATACATAAGCTGGAAAGCACGTTTAAGAATAGTAACCAAACGGCCAAACCATGTACCAATAGCCTCGTATTCATTTTCACCTGGCTGTCTCTTGAGCAGGTCAAAAATGTTTACCGGACGAGCAAGTTTATATACAGGAGGCTTAACCTGCTTACCTGTAAATACATCGTCAGAAATTGCAATAGCACCGTTTGAAAGGTCACGAAGAACCGGCGCAACCTGCTCACCTGAGCGAACAATGTCAATATCAACATATTCAGCATCAGTATAATCTTCCTCAGTAGTCTTAAAGAAAGACGAAAGGAAGCCCATTTTATCCATCTTTGGGAAGCTCTCAAAGATTTTAAGAACCTTTTCCTTGAATGCACTCTGCATATCAAAACTCCTTTTAAACTACTGATTATCAGTAGAATTCTGTTCAGTAATCTTTACTGGAATAATTCCGGCTGTCTTAGCCAGATCTTTCTGCAATGCAGTAGCAGCAGTACCAGCAACCTTAATCTTAGAACCGTCTACAGGTCCGGCAATGTAAGCAGTAAGAGGAACATCTTTACCAGATGTACCACCTTCGAGCTTTTCGCGGCCAGTATAGATAGCGCAGATTGGATCAATAAGACCAGATACAGCGATTCCAGTGTACGGAATGAATTTACCGCTTCCACCTCTATCGCGTGCAAGAAGGTCACCCTGAACAACTTCGCCGTTAGCAGCGATAGTTACCTTACCAGATTCATAGAAACCGTCACCCAAAACGATTTCTTTATCAGAACCATAATTCTGGACATTCATGTTAGCCATAATTAGTTTCCTCCCAATGCTTTATCAAAAGCGGCCATCATTGCTTCTTCCTTTTCGTTGTTAGAAGCAGCTGGAGTAGCAACATCAGCAGGATTATCATCCTTGCGAGCTGTAACAGCAGCATTAGCAACACGCTTTTCAAAGTAAGTTGTCTGAACATTATTATCAGCAATAGCAGAGCCATCACGGATAAAACCAGCAGCAACATCAAAACAGCCGGCAATTTCACCCATCTTCAAATGAGCGTCACAGCGCGAGCGTTCTTCTTTAGAACCTTCTGCTTTACCAGCCGCAAAAACTTCGGCATAAAGAGCAGGCTCTTTAGACTTGAGTTCTTCGATAGTCATAACGCTATCCTCCGTTTTATTTTGCGCCGCATTCACGGCAATATTTTCAGGAGCGTTATGACTTTCGCCATGCTCCATTTTCACAGGCTTATTAAGACTGGCTGCAATGTCAGAATAAACACTGGCATCCACAAACTTAGTCTCTTTTCGTGTCTTTTCAACACTCATCTTTGCATTATTAAATAAAGCAGATTTATCAATATCATCAACTTTAGTACCACTGGCAATAACCTCATCAGCAAAACCAGCATCCACAATTTCCGAACCAAAAAAGAAAGTCTCATCATCCATCAAGGAATGAATCTCTTTATCATCTTTTCCAGAAATCTGCTGATAATATTTAGCCATCAGATTATCAATAGAAACTAAAAGACCGGCCTCTTTTTCAAGCTCAAGATGATTACCCATAACGCTAGACCACGCGTTATGAATCATATAAACCGCATTATCCTCAACAAGAATTCTGCTGTCAGGATTTTCAACCTTAGCAGCAAGAGCAATAATAGAAGCACTGGAAGCAGCCATACCCTGAATGTAAGTTTCTACAGTAACTTCCTTATGCTGGCGCATAAAGTTACGAATGATATTAAAAATGGAAATACATTCCCAGACAGAACCGCCCGGACTATCAATAACAATCTGAACTTTATTGTCTTCCTGGTCATAGCTTTCAAGCTCACGGCGCATAAACTCCGCAGTTATACCACTTTCCCACCAGGAATCGCCAATTCGTTTATTAACCAAAATAGACTTCATATATGCCATTTTGTACCCAACAAATTGGAAAAACTATCAACTACAACACATTTTTTTATCAGGTTAAAATAAAAAAGCCCCGTGTTTCCACGAGGCTCCTCCCACTTAAAGACTTTTTCTCACCCTACAAAGTCCTTAATCTTTCATACAAATTACCAATAGCATTGCCAATATGATTTACACACTTTTCGCTCAAACCACCGCGATTATTCATCATAACCTCAGAATAAAGCTCCAGATGATAAATTACATCGTCAATCTCTTCTCTGGCTTCAAAAGATAAATTCTCTCTCTCAGCCCCTGCTTCAACTTTTCTTAATTCAGTTTTCTTTTCATCTGCCATTTTCAAAACTCCTGATTTTAATCTTTATCGAAGTTTTTCAAAAAGTATAGATTACACATCGCATGATCCAGATGACTTTTTCCACTTTCCGGATCCACCTTCTCACCGTTCTGCCATGCTGTTAAGTGTCGCATTAATGCAGCAAAATATCTGTTCTTACCGTCAGGAACCTTCTTCCAGTTTTCACGCGCGTATTTCTCCGCACCAAATGTAAGAACTTCGACACAGCCTTCAAGCGATTTTAAATCCAAAAGCGACCAGTCAGGCTTACCTTTATCAGCTTTCACGCCGCATCCAGAATGAATATCAGCAATCAGGCTATCATTTATTTTACCACTCATTTACTTTTTGAACCTCAAAAAACCAATAAGATTAGCACAGCTGCGAATCTTAAACTTTACACCATCCTGCTTAAAACCATCCTGTTCCGCCACCAGAATAGAACGGCCATCAACATTACCAAGTACAAGCGCAACATGACCATATTTATTAGTTTCAGTAGCACCCCACACAGCCACATCTCCGCTAACAGGATTCACAAAAACCCGCTCAAAATACTTCTTTTCAAGCGGCATCTTGTCATAGTTTAAGAACAGATCTTTAGCACCCTCAACCCCGCCAGTATGCGGAATAGCAAGTACATCCTGACAATACTGACGAAACAGATCTACACACTGCGCACCGTAAGCCTTGTCAAAATCACACTTCTTACCGTTCCATTTATTCAAAAACTCGTCAAAACTCTGCGCCATTATTTACTCTCCTCATAAAGTTTTTTAGTACGCTCATAAGCCTCTTTAGTAGCCTTATAGTCAATCTTAAAATCTTTCAAACTGTCATAATATTCCAATGACATTAAAACCATACCACTCTTATCATCGTAATCAACATCAGTATCAGATGGAGCAGGAAATTCAGGCCACACTACTTCTGGAAGTACATAAACCGTCTTAGTCGTTGTCACGCAGGCTGTCAGTAATGGCATTAAACTTATCACGGCCACTAAGCTCATCAGTCTTATGTTTTTCTTTTTCTGCATCCTCAAAAACCTCTTTCCTTATTTTTGCTTCATTCTGAGCAAGTTCAACCTGATAGCGCAATCTTTCAGCTCTTTCATGCTCAGCCTTATATTTTTCAACATTTTTCCGCCATGCCTTAAAAAGTAAAGCAACCACCACCAAAAGAACAACAATCACAGCGCACAAAATTAAAATCGTTTTCACTGTAATCCCTCCTCATTCTTAGCTGAAATAGCATCACTAATAGCAAAAGCAGCTTTCTGGCCAAAGTTAGCACCAAGGTAAAAAGCGCTGATATAAAAAAAGTCTTTTAATACAGCCTCAAAAAGTTCCACAGTTTTTTCAACCGCCACCACATTTTTAATGCAGGAAATTAAAACCACAACGCCCACAATAAGCGTCAAAACAAGCCATACAACCCACACTAAAAACTTTCTGCTCTGCAGTTTAGCAGGTTTCTCTTCCGTTTTTTCAGCTTCATCTGCCATAACACACCCCTTATTTATTCATTAGATAATTTACCAGGATATTAAATCCCGAAGTAACCACAATAGTTAAAATAATCGCACCAATCTTCTTCCACATGGCCAGAGCAGCTTCTCCACTTTTTTTTTCCAGCTTCTCAAGCCTCCCTCGAATCAGATCATCACTCTGTATACTCTTAGAAATACTACGGTCCAGCTTTTCTTCCAGCTTTTCAGTGTTCGCCTTAATAACCTCAATGTTATTAATCATCACCGGAATGTCTTCCAGAATCTTTTCATGTTTATCAACTTTCTTACCAATATTTTCAATCTTTGCGTTCATCTCAGTCGTCTGCACAGCTGTACTTTTTGAGATCTCGAACATCTGGAGCATCAGCTCTTTATTGGTCATTCCCTCAGCCATAAAGCACCTCCCTCCTATTCTTCACTTGTCTCATCATCAGAATCATTATCATCATTCTGATTTTCAGCCGTATTCTCACCAATTCCATAAGCAGGCTTACCATTGTTGTCTTCCAGAATATGCGGATTAAAACCAAGTTGATGAGCATAATTAATCTCACGTTTAAGCTGCGCAATAGTCTTTCTGAAAGTCTTACCGTTAATACGTTTACACTCATCATCAAGCGTAGTAAGACCATTATCAAGCGCATCGTTCGCAGCCTTAACATCCTTAGTTCTTTCAACACTAGGCCTTGCAATACCACTCCAGGAACAACTCAACCAGGCCGCTTTAATCTGCCACAATTTTGGATCCGCAAAAGCCATCACAAAGCCAGGAAGATTAAGCATACCGTTCAAAGCTGCCTGAATTACAAACTCTTCAAAAATTATCTGACAAAAATCCTTTGCATTTTTGAAGTTACGATATTTCAGGTAAACTTCAAATTCATTATTAGCCTGACGGCTCGCAGAATAACTTGAAGTAAACTTTAATTTTGCAATCTCCGGAGGAATCTCAAGCGACCAGCAGATAGCATCAAGAATAGCACCTTCAAAAGCGGCAAAGTTTACATTCGGCCTGTTAGTAGAATAACTTACAACCTCTTCGCCTGGAGCAAGATCATCAAACACAGTACCCGGCTGCATCAGCTGAATAGGTTGATGGCCCTTAGGATTAACCTCAGAACCAATACCAGTCTTAATACCACCCACTTCCTTCATAGGACGCTGTAAACCTGCAGTCGGACGAGTTCCAATCGCAGTGTCAGGAGATTTCTTCACAGTAAACGCAATTAAAGCATTAATAACCGCAGCTCTTAATTCCGCATCCTTGTATTTATCAATATCAGAAAGCATAGAAAGCACGTTAGCAAGCAAAGGCTCACCGCGCACTTTATCACTCATCTTTTCAGAACCATAAACCATCCAGCTAATCTGACGGCCCGATTTTTCACCCTTTACAGGAATACGTTCATATTTAAGCTCACCATTCTCAAAAGTCTGAACATAATAAGCCACATGACGATTATATTTATCAAGCTCAACGCCCTGAACAATTCTGTTACCATTTTTGCAGGTATAATCTGCAGGAGTTCTTACATTGTTACCGTTTACCCACTGCCACATCGGAAGCCCGTTAGTATGATTAACACGTGCAATAATAACACCGTCACCACACAAAATAGCCTCGCGTCTTACAACTTCCTGGAACTCACCAAAAGTTAATTCCTTGCGATAATCAAAAAGCTCGTAATTATTAGCATAAAGATTAAACTGCGAAGTAATAGTGTCGCCAAACTTTACAGCAAGATCAGCCCGCTCCATATCATCCTTACCAGGCCACAAAACATCCTCATTCGGGCTACTATTAGCACTCAAGCCGGTAAAGATCTCGTTGCGCAAAATACGACGCAAAATACCACGCGCATACGGAGAATCAGTCCAAAGCTCCATAGACTTCTGACGTAAAGCCCAGTAATCAATCGTATTAAAAATCTTAATAAGCCCAAGAGAACCGCGGAATTTTTCACCGCTCCAGGTAACATTCTGGCTCAAAGCCTCAGCAAAAGCTCGCTGATATTTATTACAAATCTCAGCTTCAAATTGTTTTCGTGATTTAAAATTAAAAATACCCATTTAGAACCCCGGACAAATCTGAGGACAGCGGCTGCCCCCTACCTGCAGGCGCGCTTCAAGAATAGCAATATTGCTAAGCAGCTTTTCACGCCTCAGATACAAATTACTCAAGTCAGAACGGCTAACCGTCTGCTTATCCTGTCCGGTATCAATCGTATAAGACTGAATATTCCCGTTTTTATTAAAGGCCAGAATAGCCTTTTCAATTTCTGCAAGTAAAATTTTAGTATTAGTCAATTCATCTTGCCAAAAAGTCTGAGAATCCTCGTTTACAACAGGACTATTAACGTCAATAATCATAAAAACCATTATTGACCCATACTTTTAGAAAAACTATCAACTAGAAACTTGATAGATTTTCCAGCAAAACCGCCCACATAATTACACTTATGTTTTCCGGATACAAAATGGTCATAGATGACCCGTCAAAATTTCACCTGCTCACCGAAGATATGAAAAAAGATATGCTCAAAGCTGCGGCCGCAACCGTAAACGTACAGGCCGCACTTACCAGAAAGAACGCAATCGAAAAACTTCACCAGGATTTCACACTAAGAAATACCTTTACAGAAAAATCAATCGCCTTCGACCGCGCGCCTGCAGAAGCAACAAGTTTCTCAGAAATAGAAAGTCACGTCGGAGCAAGAGATCGCGCATCCTTCATGGAACGCCAGGAAACAGGCGGCACTCACAAAGCATCAAACGGCGGCCAGCTCTCAATTCCAACACCAGCCGCTCGCGCAGGAAGCAGCCGTAACCCGGTCCAGAAATCCATGTACCGCACTAAAGTAAATAAAAAGATTATTAAATATAATCCCTATTACAAAGGCACCGGAAAATCTGCACTCGTATCAGCTGCAGAAGCCGCATACTCACAGAATAAATATCTCAAATACAATAAAAACATCTACCGCGTAACCTCATTCACAAAGTCAAACGGCCATGTAAAATTCAAGCTCGAAATGATCTATTTCCGCGGCGTAACTCAAACCCAAACCAAAGCAACCCACTGGCTCACTGAATCAATGGCTAAGCCTGCCGCCGATGCTCAGTCCATCTTTAATTCCCAGATGAAAAAACTCGAAAAATAAAAAAAACTCCAGCCTTTCAGCTGGAGTAACAAAAAGACACATAAATGCAAGACGGCCAATGTGTCTAAAAATATTTTTAACACATATTTTTATATTTTGCAACCATTAAGAATCCTGGTAATCTTCCGGCACCTTAAAATAGCACAACTGCATTCCGCTCAGTGTCGCTTCCTCTCTCTCAATCCGCGCTCCGTTACTTTTCTCCCATCCGTCCAGCATCGCAATATGGCTGCATCCCTTCAAAGCCTCTAAATCCGCTTTCATAAAATCCTCATACTTCGCATCCGGATTTTTCGCCAGAATCTCATCACTGATTCTTACCGGATTAACCACCTCAAATCCAGCCGCTTTATAAAACTCCTCAGCCCTCTCAAACTTCGCATGATATTCATTCACATCAACACCAGTAATCGGACCACTCAAATAAATTTTTCTCATTTTCCATTCCTCCTGCACCACTCCAGAAATTCATCCGAAGGATTCATTTTTTCAAGCCGCTCATTCCATCCTTCTTTTTTCAGGATGAATTTCACGCAGTCAAACTTTTCAAAATATTTCACATCGCAAACATTAAGTCCGCAGCTCATAATAACTTCAAGAAAACAGCATTCCAGATATGAGAATTTCTTAGATTTCACACTATCCCCATAAGCCGGATAATCATGCAGCAGTAATTCTTTGTAAAATGCAATTATGAATTGCAAAAACTCCCTGTCGCTCAGTTCCATTTTCTCTCCTATTCCATCGTAAACATCCCATAACTCGCGTAATTCCAGAAAGCATTCCAGTCAAGCATATTACCCCGTAAATCATTACGGCAAATATCATCCGCAAAAATCTCAAGGGCCGCAAGGTTATAAACATAAGTATCAAAGCCATGATTCGCCGCACCTGGCTTCGCTCTCCACACAGTACGAATATATTTATTAGTTTTTTTATCGTACTCCTCAACCTTTTCCTCAGCTTCAAACATACGGAAATAATCATCATGGAAATTGTCCGGAAAATTCGGGAACCATTCCGGCTGTTTCGTTCCTTCATCCCATTGAAGCATATTCATAGCACGGCTGATTCTGTCTTTAAGTTTTCCAGTGTTAATATGATAAGCAAGTGGCAAACCAATGGCCTCAAGAGTTTTTCGGTTAAACAGCTGATACGTCTCACCATTCTTAATCCAGTCAGAACCCTTACAAGCATAAACGCCTGCAGTAAAGCGAGCGCAGAACGCATAAACCCAGTCGGTATAGTGACCACTATCCACAAGTGTTATCGCAATTTTATATTTCTTTCCGTCATCAGCCACAAAAACAGAATTCTCAATGTAAGTGGCAAGCCTATCCCAAACACCATAAAAATCTTCCGAAGGACCATCAAACCGCTGGAAATCAATCGTCCATGTTACGCCACCTGCAGAAAATCCCTTAGTATCCACATAGAGACAATCTTTCTGAACATCCACTGCACAGGTAATAATCCAGATAGGTGATCCTGCATCCTCAATCGCCATCTTATTCGGAATTTTTCCACGCGCAAAACCAAACCTTTTATGCAGCAAAGCCTTTTCGCGCCGAATCTGTTCATTCTGCTCTCTGAACGGCAATCCCTGTTTCAAGTTGCGGAAAGTTCTGTAACCCTCTTTATCGCGCACACGATTATTCTTAATGTCCCAGCACTTAGCCCAGGCGATTACCATGTCTTCCCAGGAAAACATTCCCGGAGGATTATAAATCGGCGAAAGATGATAACTGCGAGCATCTTTTTCCTCACTCTTTTTAGTCGCTCTCCATTCGCCCTTTTCCATGATAATTGCCTTATCATAGTTTTTCATAATCTTGCCACAGTGCGGACACTTATAACCCACCGTCTCAAGAATCGGCTGATAATTCTCATCATTTTCCCAGACAAGACCACCAATCTGATTATCATGCGCCTCATCCCAGACAGCCCATTCAAGCGGCTGCATCTCACCGCAATACTTACACGGCACATAATACCGTCTCTGGTCCCCAAGCTGATAAAGCCGCCATATCTTAGAAGTCTGTTCCACAGTCGGAGTAGAACCAAAATAGATCTTCCTGGTCGAAGGATAAGCATCAGAACGCGCAATCGCCAGATCTTCCATCGTTCCTTCGCCCTTAATATTCTCACTCATACCGTCAAGCTCATCAACCAGAACAATCTTGTATGAAAAGTTTCTGAACCTGTTACCAGAACGACCGCCGACAGCATGAAGATAACCGCCCGGAAATTCCTTCTTAAACGAAGTATCACCCGTGTTACGCGCACCTGCAGCCTTTTTAGTCTGCGCAAAAATCTTAGAACGCAATCCCGAAGTGTCGATCATTCTATCAATTTTCGTATCCATTGCGAGCTTCGCCATTCCTTCATCAGGCAAAACATAAAGCATAGGAGCCGGATTACAGCCGATTCCGTAAAGCATAACCGTCTCAAGAATTGCCGTAGTCGCTCCCAGCTGATTTCCCTTCATAATGTAAACCTTATGAATCGGACTATCAGGACTAAAGTTATCCACGATCTCTTTAAAATACGGAAACTGCTTAAAAGAAAACTTACCAGGAAACGGCGTCAAATCAGCCGCCATATAACGCACCTGGCACACATAATCACTAGGATTCATGTAATTTCTTTTAGCAGTTAATGCAAGAAAACTCTTTTTGAGAAAATCAATATCAGCCGAATTAATAACGCACTTCAAAACCCTCTTTCCCCTTAAAGATTTTTATATAAATCAGCATCCCCATAGCAGCAGTGATAAATATCACCACGGAATAATTTCAAAATACAAAAACCACTTCCCACTTTCACTTTATTAATCATCTTGTAACCAGGAAGCGGAATACAAAGCGGCACCACGTCATTAACATGAGCATACTGCATGGCACTTGAAACACAGCTGCTCACATATTTCCAAGTCTTACGACCCCAAAGCGGCTTAGGCGCACCAAAAGTAATAACGCTGGCCTTATCGTGAGTTCTGTAGCAGTAATCCTCTGCCGCAAGTACACTCATCGCACCGCCATAACTCCATCCGCATATTTCCACCCTGTAATCTTTATGAAGCTGTTTTTCTTTAATTAACGATTCCATTACTAAATCATTACAAGATTTCCAGGCATTTCCCCAGCCGCGCGCAATCAGCATACAGCTTTCCTGTCTCTTGTAAATCTTCACAGGAAAATCAAAATTATTATGCCAGTCTCTCTTAGTGGTCGATTCTTCAAAAAGCAGTCTTACCACTTTTTCAGAATCATCAACCACCACGGCCCAGTCCACATCATCACCGCTTTTAGTGTACTCAGTTTTTTTAATAAGCTCGTAAAGTTCCTCAGGCTTCATTTTCCTTTTCCTCCCACACTTTTTCCGCGCAGCCATATTTCACCATATTTTTAATACCACACTGGCAAACCACCGCCGGGCATCCCCCATAGAAAGGACAACGGCCCTGCATTCTTTCAGGACAGGAATTATTCTCATTCACTGCGCAAAAATTATACAAGGCTTCTTTTTTGTCATTGTTATAATCAACAAATCGAATCACGCTATCCCCCTTACTACTTTCAAAAGTAGTGGCTATTTTAGCCGCTTAAAAATAATCATCATCGCAAATATAAAACGCTTACAAAAACTCATAGCCTTAATCTCCTCATAAAGCACACCCTGAGCCTTTATATAAACATTCTTCACTTCCTTGCGAATCTTCCTGTCGTTCTTTCCGCTCATTTCTCATTTTCTCCCTACGCTTCCGGCTCCACTCTCTCTGGTAATTCCTGTTACGCTCCTTGAATTCAGGATTCATGCGCCGCTTTTTCCAGTATTCCTTCCGCTTCTGCTGTATAATCTCCCGTTCTTCCTCGCTGATCCTTGCCCAATGCGCCGCCCGCTGTTCCCTCGCTTTTCTGTTCCGCTCGCTTATCAGCTGCCGCCCGCTCTTAGTCTTAGCAGTCAGCCCGTGTTTTTCAGCCGCATCCAGATATTTCAGTTTAAGCTCACACTGCAAATAGCGAATCAGATTTAATTCCGGCTCACCCTTTATCGTTCCGCCATACTGCATATTCATAACACCAATAATTCTATGGTCCACCTTATGAATATTATCCGGCGAAAAATTCCTGTTATCGCCGTCAAGAAACACAAACTGATTCTTAATCGAAAACGGCTCTCCAGGATGAGTAGCAACCCAAACCCACTTCTGTTTCTGCCACCACTCATATTTCGCAACCTTGATCATTACATAACCCTGCTTTACACATTCGCTATATAATGGCTTCGCAGTACGATGCCTTGTATAAATACCGCTATAAGCTCCAAGCTCCGTTCTTTTCGAGCTTATCGCACTGTCAGTATAAGTGGCATCAGGAAAGGCCGCAAAAAAAGCCTCATGCATTGCCTTTTTACCGCGAATCATTTTATGCTCAATCAGCCAGTCTTCCTGTTCACGCGTCCACTTCTTTTTCTTAAAATAATCTCTCCTGTCAATCATCGTATTTCAGCAAGCCCTTTTTCTTTTCAGTCAACTCCATATCCTTAGGCTTATAAATATAGCCCAGTTTATTCGCTACATTCATAGCCTGCAGCTGCATATTTTTCTCGTTAATCTGAACCTGCTCCAGCTGCACAATCTGTCCGGCAAGATTACTCAAAGCCTGAGCCTTTTTAATCTCACGCTCACACTTTGTCTTATCTGCCACAAGCTCATCATCATTCAATCTTTCCATTGCCTCGATTAAATGATTTTTCACATCAGTCAAACTGTTCAACATAAATAGTCTCCTTGTTTTTTTTATCTTTAGCGATTATCACCACTTCCGTGAATTACACCACGCGCCGCCCTGGAAGCAAGTTTATCAAGATTACCCTGCATAACATCCTCCAGCTTCAAATCAAGCACAGTAGCAATTTCAGCCACGAACCAGCAAACATCGCCTAATTCCTTTTTAATCGCCTCACGTCTCTCTCCGTCAATAATGCCATTCGCATCGCGCACAGCCTTTACAAACTTTCCCGAAACTTCACCAGCTTCCTCACTCAATCCCATAACAGGATAGCGATAATCACCGTTTTCCATTCCAAAATAGTCCGCTGTTTCATGCGCCCTTACCTGATATTCATTTATGCTCAAACTCATTTTTATATACCTCGCTTAATCTTCAAACTTTGCACCATGAGCTACGGCCCATGCAATAATCTCTTTCATTTCATCATAAGTCGGACATATCTGGCTAAAGTCCAGAAACTTTTCTATGATTTTATCCAGCTGCGCCTTAGTTCTTTTTCCACAGAACTGGTCACACAGTTTCTGTCTGTCTAATGCAGCACTTACATCTTCGATCATCTGTTGCCCTCTCATTTCACTACTTTCAAAAGTAGTTGATTTTTTCCGCCGCTCAACCGATGCAGCTTTCATTTTTTTTAAAAAAATTTTAAAATTTTACGACCTTTTACCACTTAAAACCTGCAAAATCTCTGTACTTAACGAATACCAGTAACACAGCAGTCTTTTCTTTGCAGCTGTCTCTTCATCATCCGCGCAGTAACCTTCCAGCATCAAACCAAAATCCTCAATCCTGTCTTCCGTATCTTCCGGCATAAAATCCAAACCTCCTGCAGAAAGCAAAGCCTAAAATGGGCTTTCCCGAATAAAAATCTTGCCATTTTCACGAATAAGCGCGCACGGCATCAGCTGATCCTGCATTTCATAACCAACCGAACCGTCCTCATCATCAACAGTAGTAACCATCTGCGAAGACATTATAAATATTTCTTCCTGAGCTTTACCTTCATGGCATAATTCAGTCAGTTTTTCACATAATTCACAAATCTTCATCGTTACCCCGTCTCTTTTTAATCCAATCCAAAAACAAAATCAGGACCATCATTAAAAGACAAATCGGCCAGGATGAAACACAAAATACAAACATATTTCTTTCATGCCTCTTGTTTTCGCTGAACCAGTTTCGCATCACAAAATAGCAAATCACAGCACCGCAAAACCACACAGCAAAAGCTACAATCGTCTTCCAGTCCATCTTATCTTCCGCCGCTCCTGAACCCGTGATAAATCACACAGAGCTTCCCTTCTTCAAAAACTCCGAACAACTCAACGTAAACAAATGTCGGCTTAGTCCAGTAGTTCTTAGCCATCTCTCTGGCCTCAGCTTCATTGTCACGCTTATATTTCCGGCCAACCATAACCCCATGACAATCAATCGCACGAAGCCACAATTCCCCATCATTTTCAGCCAGACACTTCCGCCTCTCAGCTTCCATCGCTCTTTCAATCATTCCGTTCATACTCAAAACTACACCTCACTACTTTCAAAAGTAGTACAACTTTCTTAAATAAAAATGGGCGACCAAACATCCAGCACCGCCCTGAGACATACAGATTTCGCGAAAATCTGCACGCTGTTTCTGCTCATCCGCATTTATTCTGCCACCTTTTCAGCGGCCGGTTAGTCGCTCCGCCCCGATTCAACGAGCTTCTAAAGTGCTAGCGTCCACGTCTCCAATCTAACCGATATTTATCACCAGCCAATCCTAGGAAAGCTGGAATAAAATCAAATATTATCTCCCACCTAAAATATGACTTTTTTCATACTGCTTCATCATGTATTTCTCATAACCTGCAGCATCAATTTCTTTATTCTTTTCCCAATACTTTTTCACTTCAACCTCAGGAAGTCCGCACGCTCTCCGGTAATTATCCCGATGACGAGCTGCAATTAATTCTTTATGCGCAGCATGGTATTTTTTATTCTGCTCCAGCTTCAATTCCTTATTCCGCAAATACCAGTCATGCATTGTTTTAGCCTTATCCTGCATTCTCAAGCCTCTTGTTTTTCAGTTTTCACGCGCCTGAGGCTGGCCATATTGACAATTACGTCAATTCCGCAGCCGCCACAGCTCATCCGAAGATCCTCGCCGTTCCTCTGGACGTAAACCTTATGGTCACAATTCGGACACCTCAAAATCAGCCGGTCCCCACTCTCAATTTCCGGCGGAACCGCCTGCAGTAAAGAACAAACTCTTTCCCTTGTCCCGGACAAGGGGTCCCTCATCCCGTTCATTTATTCAATCTCCCATTTTTTCAGTTCACGCCAACGGATAACAGTTTTTGGAAGATGCTCATTTTCATAACCTTTACTTCTTTCAACAAAAAGTTTCACCTCATCATTCAGAAATGCTTTTTTATAAAACCCCAAACAATAATGAGTTCGATATTTCTGAATTTCTTCAAACCATTCTTTGACATAAAAAATTATCTGTTCATTTTCTTCGCATTGTGGTAAATCTGCAGGATTTTTCTGTAAATTATGCCATCCATTTTCATTCAGCAAATCTACTGCATATTTTCTAGCTTCTTGTAAATCAGGAAAGCGTTCATATACATCATAATATTTACCAAGCAAACCAAGTATTTGTATTTCAAACTCTTTTACTCTTCCTTCGAGAAGTTCATTCTTTTCTTCCAGCTCCGTTATCCTTTTTAGGTAACCTGTCTCAATTCCGGTCCGTTTTCTGCGCACAATGTAAGGATCTCTCATTCAGCTTTCTCCATTGCATCAGAAACAATATCGCGCAGGTTATCTTCCTGCGAATATCGGCCCTTCATATTTTCAATACCTGCAATAATCTGATTCTTTGAATCCATAATTGCAGCTGTAATATCATCGCTTAAAAGATTTTTGATTTTTTGTCTGGCCGTTTCAGCATCCGCCTGAACATACGCAACAGCCTGGTCCGCAATTCTCTCCGGAAGATCCAGCAGCTTATTCATCAATGATTCCAGGAAACCAAATACACTGGCCTGCACAAAATCCTTAGGAATCTGCTCTAGTCTTCTTTCCTGGATGCGCTGCTCTTTTTCATCCGCAACCGTCAGATCCTTTACCAGCTTCGCATAGCGTTCCACATTGGCCATGTTTCCATGCTGCTGAATCAATTCCCTCATAGTCAAATTAAGAAGGTTACCGGCCACACCGTTTCTATCACCTTCCAAACTCTGAGGAGCCGAAGCCGCCCTCTGGACCGCTCCCAGTTCAACCTGTTCTCCAAAAGTTTCAAAACTATGAGCTTCCTGCAGTTTTTTTTGATGCTTATCCAGATAAGCTCTATTTACAGGATTATCAGTATCCAGCTTACCCGCAGAATTCATTACAAGAGATTTTTTCTTAATTCCAATACAAATACTTGCCCGATTCACTCCGGCCATATTTGCAAATGCACTTTGAGTTACTTCCACTCTCCAGCCTCAGGACCGCCAGAACGTGTTTTTATGTCGTTTTAGCAGTTATTAACGTTGTTTTATGTCATTATAGCACCTAAGTTAAAATATAACAACCTAAAGTTATAACATCGTTAAACACTAACACAAACATAGCACACAAATGACAAACGGCAGGGCACGCCGACTAAT